>Ga0207037_10082_pt4 | contig 23643 bp, 36 predicted proteins | sample Alteio_BWMinCont_75_FD_153268 | JGI IMG/M metagenome (GOLD analysis project Ga0207037, IMG submission 153268) | Enriched cells from forest soil in Barre Woods Harvard Forest LTER site, Petersham, Massachusetts, United States -... | ecosystem: Environmental > Terrestrial > Soil > Temperate forest >... | reverse complement strand
TCATGATCAATGACCGCATCGCCGACTCTATTTTTCCGGTTCCTACCATGGATCCAAGCAGCCGCCGAGTTCCCTTCGCGGGGGAGGACGGCGGGACAACCTCGGCCACGGGCTTGCCGAAGCGGGTTACACGAATCGGCTTGCGCGTCTTGTGGACTTCTTCCAGAATACGGAAGCACTTTGCCTTGAAGACGGAGATGGCAACTTCCTTCATACTTCGTTTATACCATGGTCCGTCGCTGCAGACGGACCCTAGATCATCGCAGTGCTAGGATGATTTCCTAGGGCCGGCTTCGCCGACGCCAACTCCGCTCCGGATGGACAAGAGTTACACCCCAATCACTCCGCACAACTCCTTCACCGCTGCGGCGCTCTTGTCGAGGGCGGCTTTCTCTTCCGCGGTCAGCTTGATCTCAATGATCTGCTCGATCCCCTTTGAGCCCAGTTTTACAGGCACACCAACGTAGAAGCCATTGATCCCGTACTCGCCCTGCAAATAAGCGGCGCAGGGGAGGATTTTCTTTTTGTCTTTGAGAATCGCTTCGACCATTTCGGTCGCGGCCGCCGACGGTGCATAGTAGGCTGACCCGGTCTTGAGATACTTCACGATTTCGGCGCCGCCGTCGCGCGTGCGCTGGACGAGCGCTTCGAGACGAGACTTCTCGATCAACTCGGTGATGGGGATACCGGCGACCGTGGAATAGCGCGGCAGCGGGACCATGGTGTCGCCGTGGCCGCCGAGCACGAAGGCGGTGACGTTTTCGACGCTGACTTTCAATTCCTCGGCGATGAACGCGCGGAAGCGGGCGGAGTCGAGCACGCCGGCCATCCCGATGACGCGTTCGCGGGGGAATCCGCACAGCTTGTAGGCGGCCTGCGCCATGGCATCGAGCGGATTGGAGACAATGATCAGGATGCAGTTCGGCGAATGTTTGATAACCTCGCCGACCACCGCTTTCATGATGTTGTAATTCGTGTTGAGCAGGTCGTCGCGGCTCATGCCGGGCTTGCGCGGAATGCCGGCCGTAATCACGACGATGTCGGAGTTCGCGGTGTCTTTGTAGTCGTTGGTGCCGCTGACGTGGGAGTCGCGTTTCTCGATGGGCATGGCTTCGAGCAGATCGAGCCCTTTGCCTTGCGGCACGCCTTCGATGATGTCGATGAGTACGACGTCGGCCAGTTCCTTGGAGGCGATCCAGTGAGCGGTCGTTGCGCCTACGTTGCCGGAGCCTACGATAGTTACTTTTTTTCGCATGATTTCCTCGTTAAGAAAAAGAATTAAGAATTAAAGCTTAACCACAGAGGGCACAGAGTTTCACAGAGGAACATCAAACCGCGAGACTCTTCTCTGTGACCCTCTGTGCCCTCTGTGGTTCATTGTTTTATCCCGCTACACCAGCACGGCCGCGTCCATGTTCTCGATGATGTGTCCGGCGAACTCGCTGGTTTTAACTTTGGTCGCACCCGGCATCAGCCGCTCGAAGTCGTAGGTAACTTTTTTCTGTTCGATGGTGCGTTCCATGCTCTGCTCGATCAGGTCGGCGGCTTCGGTCCAGCCGAGGTGACGGAACATCATGACTCCCGAGAGAATCACCGATCCGGGATTTATGACGTCTTTGTCGGCGTACTTGGGAGCGGTGCCGTGCGTGGCCTCGAAGATGGCATACCCGTCGCCGATGTTGGCGCCGGGAGCGATTCCAAGTCCTCCGACCTGTGCGGCGCAGGCATCGGAGATGTAGTCGCCGTTCAAGTTCGGGCAGGCCAGCACGGAATATTCATCGGCGCGCGTGACCACCTGCTGAAAAATAGAGTCGGCGATGCGGTCATTGATCATGACTTTCTTCTTCCACGCGCCGCGACCGTGCGTGGCGTAGATGGCATCAAGTACGGCCTTCACTTCTTTCTCGACCGCCTGGCGGAAGGCTGGCGGCGCGAACTCCATTCCGGGTTCGATCAGATCTGCGTTCTGCGCGACGGTCAGGCTGGGATTCTTGTCCTGGTTGTCGACGATCCAGCTCTCGCGTTCGGTGACGACTTTGTCGCGGAATTCTTCGGTAGCCACGTCGTATCCCCACTGGCGGAAAGCGCCTTCGGTAAATTTCTGGATGTTGCCCTTGTGGACCAGCGTCACCGATTTGCGGCCGGACTCGAGCGCGTGCTGGATGGCCATGCGCACCAGGCGCTTGGTTCCAGTCACGGAAATCGGCTTGATGCCGATGCCGGAATCGAGGCGGATCTGCTTCTTGCCGCCCTTGAGCATGTCTTTGTTGAGGAACTCGATCAGGCGGGCGCAGTCGGCAGTTCCCTGCTCCCACTCGACGCCGGCGTAAACGTCTTCCGTGTTTTCGCGGAAGATGACGACGTCCATGCGCTCGGGATGCTTCACCGGCGAGGGTACGCCCTTGTAATACTTCACGGGGCGGACGCAGCAATAGAGGTCGAGGATCTGACGCAGGGCAACGTTGAGCGAACGGATGCCGCCGCCGACCGGCGTGGTCAGCGGGCCTTTGATGGCGACGCGAAATTCGCGGACAGCGGAGACCGAATCATCGGGCAGCCAGGTATCGAACTTGGCCTTGGCTTTTTCCCCGGCGAAGACCTCGAACCAGGCGACGCGGCGCTTGCCTTTGTAGGCTTTTTCGACGGCGGCGTTAAAGACGCGGAGAGAGGCTTTCCAGATGTCGCGGCCGGTGCCGTCGCCTTCGATGAAAGGGATGATGGGATTGTCGGGAACGTCGTACTTGCCATTGGCATAACCGATTGTCTTTCCGTCTGCTGGTACGGCAACGCCGTTATAAGAGCCTGCCATGCAACAACCTCCGCTATGAAGAATTCCCTGACGAGAGTGAGAAAACCCACAATTATAAAGAACTGGCGCGGAAACAGGAGATTATTCTTGCCCGTCTGTGCCATACTTCCTACTACTTCCGAAGTCTGGCGCCCGCCAGGGGGTTCTATGAGTGCTAACGTCCGTCTTGCGCTGCGGTTGTTTGCTGGTTTTCTCCTGATCGCGATTTCCACGGTTGCGTTCGGCAAGGGTGTACATGATCGTACCCAGTTCGGCCACAACATCAGCGTTGGCGCCGGTGAGGAAGTGACTGAGGTGACTTGTTTCGGCTGCAGCGTCCGCGTGCGCGGACATGTCACCAGCGACGTGACGACATTCGGAGGAAGCATTGTGGTGGAGGGTCAGGGCGAGATCGGTGGAGACACCACGACGTTTGGCGGCAGTGTGCGCCTCGAGAAGGACGCGAAGGTGGCGGGGGATGTTACGGTGTTCGGAGGCCAGGTTCACCGCGACGCCGCTGCCACCGTGCTGGGTGATGTGACCAACTTCGGCGGGGCGGGATGGTTGGTTCTGGTCTTCGGGCTGCCGCTCGTCATTTTTGGAGCCGTGATCGCCTTGATCATCTGGCTGGTGCGGCGCCTGATGCGTCCGGCTGTGCCGGTTGCGGCCTACGTGAACAGGTAAAGCCTCTACCTTGGCAGAGCCTGCTTCATACAAGTGCCCTCCCTGCGGGACACTATATCCTTCAACGGAATGTGTAAGTTACAGAAAACACAAAGCGGCAAAAGCAATAAGCGCAGTACGAAGCCCATATTCACGGAAAGGTAGCTCTCAAGATGAGATGAGAGCGCCGCCATTGTCACGCTCGGCGCTTTTTCCGCCATTGAGCAATAGCTTTTTGGCATATACCGCCGAGCGGTACAGAGCTGTGCTTTGCGGAGAATTGCAATTCTCACAGTACCACTCGGCGGGCTTTCTATCAGTCTCGGAATCTTGCGGGGTGTTGGCCACAATGCAGGCATCCACGTGAGGGCGATTGCAGCGCTCGCAGGCGAAAACATATAGGTAAACGAAATACGGTGTTTCTGCATTGTTCTGCATGATGCCCCTCCTGATGCTACGATTGAGCCCGTGCGTGGCGAAACTCTGAGACTACTCATTCTATTCCTCTCAATGGCTCTTATCGAAGGCTGCCAAGGAGAAATCCACCAAACACCGAAACAGGAGCCCGCCCCTTTTTGGACAGCAGATGAGGAAAAGGAATATCAGGACTGCCTTCCACACTCAATTGAAGTTTGGAAAGGTCGGAAAGCGGGTGAGGACTATTGCCTGGTAAACGAAGAACACAAGCGTTGGGTCTACAACCATCCGCAGCTAGCCGCGCAAAAAGAGGACAAAGCCAAAATGCAGGCGTGCCTTCACACAAATGCGACGAAGATCAATGGAACGCGAGATGAGTTTCGGCTTGCCTTTGATCGGTGCACGGAGGAGGCATACGGGCTTCAATGATGCAGCGCCGATCAGGCTCGATGATACCAAGTGTCGATCTACCCCGGCATTGAAGAATTTTCCCACGTTCGTTTACCTCTCGGCGGGCACCGATGGAGTTCGCCGGTCTTTCGATCCTTCTTAAATCCGAAACTTCTCCGCATATCGCTCACTGTATCAGTTCGTTTCGGATTGCCCAAACACTTCGAGGCAATTTCTCGGTCGTTAGCCTCGTTCTTAAGTATCTCGCGTTTGGCACACTCGACCATCTCTAGTGTTATTGGAATTCGTGGCATGATTCCCCTCGCTACACCGCCTCCGCCATGCTAGGGCGCAAAGCCAATGGCTTTCTTCTTGTCGTCAGGGGCGAGATACAGTTCGATGAAGCTGTGCGCAGTGGCAAGCAAAACCGTGCCATCCGATTCAATTTGATAAGCAGCCCGCATTGCATCAGCTCGCGCTGTCGGGCCCACAGGCTTTAGATGGCTGATGGAATCGGAAAATTCCTTGTCGAAGGAAAAACACTGATTCAAGGTTTCCAGAATTCGGTCATAACTCTCGGCCTGAGCCTTGCCCGAGGCGACGCCAACGCCGTCCTTCAGGATCGCTTCTAATTGCCGATAAGCAATCAAGACTTTCTTAGCTGCTTCCTGCGGGCCCAGACTCATACCGATCTCCTCTGCCGGGAATTATATCCAACCCTACGGTGTCACCTCCCCGTACCCTTATCTACCAGCGGCGCGTGCCGAAGGTCTTGCGCACACCTACTGTCATGAACCGGCCCCACGGTCCATTGTTGCCCAGGTCGGCGGGGCCGAGGTAGGTGTTGCGCGCGCCCAGGCGGTCGAACAGAAAGTGTTGCGTTACACGGAATTCGAATCCCTTGTTGAGATAGATGCCAACTCCCCAGGAGTGCTCGATTCCGATGGCATCAGGGGACCAGGTGTAGAGCGTCTTGGGTATGGTCTTGCCGAACAGGAATGTTGGCGCTCCATAGACCATGAAGCGGCGCAGAGGCCCTCGGCCAAAAGGACGAAATTCCAGAATTCCCGACAGCATATAGCGGGCGAACAAACTGCAGGGAGCGTTGACTCCGCCGTACTGGCCCGCGTTGCCGGCGCAGAGGTTGGGATCGATCTCATTGTGCGGAGGCGCCAGGTCGAATTGTGCCCATCCCCATAACATGTCGTGCGGGAAGAACATCCGGTCGCCGGAATTGGTGTCGTAGCCGGCATCCTGCGAGCTACTGGCTTGCGCAGCGTTTGCCTGCGAGTTGAGAGACGCAGCTACCTGCGCCCCCGCGAACGAGATCAGTACAGGAACCGCCAACAGCCACGCCCACCTTTTCATTTCGCCTCCGATGAGTTCACTTGTAATGATAATGAGAAGACCCCGCATCCAAGTCCGCCTGCTTCCCACGTCGGAGATCAGGAGATGGGGAACGTTCGGCTGAATAGAGCGCCACATTGTATCAAGCGAGGCCACGCAAGGCTGAACCTGGCTCTGCTGAACCTGGAGTCTGGTGAACCTGGAATACGCTTGAACTTTCCGCGGCGCGGCGTATGCTGTGCGGTAAGCAGGTTGATTGGAGCCCCCGAAAATGACACCGGCGACAGCACCGGAAGTCGTTGTCGAGTACCATGTTCGATGTTTTTGTGGTGCATTCATCGTCACAGCCGGGAAGACGGTGACGTGCGCGCATTGCGGGCTGATCCTCGGAATACGCCGGGCTAAGAGACGCCGACAACACTGGATCGAAGTTGCACGTCGGCGAAATGGCGTTAAGGGCTGGCGATGGAGAAAGAATGTTGTCGAAAGTGTTGTGGAGCGCAGATTCCAGCTTCAATGCGGCTGTGGTACCTCCGTCGTTACCTCCGAAAAAGCCACGACCTGTACCGCATGTGGTGAGGAAATCGGAGTTCGCAGGGTTGGGAAGCGCGCACAACCGGAAATCATTGTCCGGTACGAGTTCGATTGTTGTTTCTGCGGTGCCCCTATGGTTGCGACCAGAAAGACGGCGACGTGCGCCCACTGCGGCAAGGCACTTGAAATTGCCCGGGTTGGGACGCACCGACAATACTGGAAAGCCACTCCGAGCCTGACCGGTCAAGATACTTCGGAACAAGGAAACACTGGAGAGCCGGTTCACATGATGCTCTCCCTTCTGTTGGCGTTGTTCTTGTACTGCGCGGTCTGCTTAGGTCAGTACGTGTACGACTGGGTAAGTGGTTAAAGGTCGGTCTGGGCGCTCGTGGTTGGAGGAGAACATGACTCCGGAAGTCTCTGTCGAGCGGCAATTTCGTTTTCAGTGCTCGTGCGGCGCAACCATGGTCTCGGGCGAGACGACTGTAACCTGCACTGGCTGCGGCGCCCACCTCGGGATTCGCAAGGCTAGGAGGCGCAGACAACGCCCCGACTCAGTTGCTTACTACGGCAGTACGACCCTGCCGGTTCACCGAGTTGAAAGGCCGAGACAAGAGCCGAACGCATCTGCAGCGAGGCCGAGCACCACTCGCAGCTCAATCCTGAGTGCGTGGCTGAAAAGCGTTCTAGCCCGTGCTGTTGAACCGCACCGGCTCCCTCTAAGCAATGAGTTACCAAGAACAGTCCTGGTCGAAGGAGCGCACGTCAAGGTTGGACCGACTCGTCCAGACGGCAAGCCACATCCGCATGCGGGTAAGACTGGGAGGATTACGAAATTTGCCGACGCCCACTCGGAACCCTACTGGCCCGGCCTGCCGAGTGCAATGATAAAACTTGATCCAGGAATCAAGCCTCAAGGATTCATCTGGGTTTCTCTGCAAGCTTTAGATGCGTTACCCGAAGAGGCCTGTGAGGCAGGCTCCACTGGCAAGCCATGAACCCAACAGCGGCTTTTTGGAGGAGCACATGAGATTCATCGAGTCTCGGGGAAGATTCCTACACAGACTTCTCGTTTTCAGAGACTACCTTGTAGCTGTGCTCGCAGTTCTGCTCGCGATCGTGCTGGTCGCTTCGCCGTGGATCCTTCCTTTTGTCGGAGGCTGGCGTCCATTCGTTCGTTGGTATCTTCTTCCGTATCCTCTTGCCTTAGCTGCCTTCGCGATCATCATTAGTTGCGTTTATCGGTGCGACCTCGTGGTCAGAGCGCGAAACCGGAGAGCTGACTGCGACTCACAAGAGGTGAAGAAGGCCGCTTAGCCTTCCCTTCGGCAGGGCGTACGGCTCTGAAGTCACCCAGATGATGGAAATCGCGTGGAGGATTACGTCCGTAGCTCGTTCACTTCTCACCGGGGGACCGAGACCGTGTCAAGGGACCAGGCCCGGCTTCTTCCAGAATTCATATCCCGCACTCGATTTATTCCATTCATAGTACGTTCATGTTAGTGCAAATCACTGTAAACCACGCCAAAACAGGGGTATACGGGTTTGGTGGGCAGATTGCACAAAGGAGGTGTACCAAGGAAAATCCAGGAACCCTATGCCCCAAGAGATTTCCGTCTCGTACCAGGCCATCAAGAGCAAGGTTTACCGGTTAATTGATTCCCTCGTGGTCGGTGAAAAGAGCGAGTCTGAGGTGCAGGAGTCGATTCGGCGCTGGTGGGCTCTGATCCATCCGGCGGACCGGCCCATCGCGCAGAAATATCTGCTGATGGTGCTGGGGCGCTCCGCGTCCGCGCTGGACTCCATGGGAGACGCGTTTCTCTCCCTCAGTAGTTGTGAAGTCATCCGGCCACAGATCGCCGATGCCGCGCTTCCCGCCAAGCGCATGCGCCTGTTGGAGCGGATGGTGAAGGAAACCTCCGTCCGAACCGCCGTCTAGACGGCCCAGCCCCAAAAAAGACATAGAATTTACATTTCCTCCGTTGCGTTTCGCAGCGGTTCCCCCGTAGTCTTCAGTTTCACTTCGCGGGGATCAGACTTCGAATTGTAAAAATCTCTAACAGAGGAGCCAAGGAATGACACTGTCGTCTTCAAACCAATCCCCAAAGCTGGGCAAACTTGGGGTATGTCTTACATTTGGAGCATTGTTGATTATGGCCACATCGCTGTTTGCAGGCTCGGGCGTCTACAGCTTCACGCTCAACTCGATTGATGGCAAGCCGGCGCCGCTGGCTGACTACAAGGGCAAGGTCGTCCTGCTGGTGAACGTGGCCAGCCAGTGCGGTTACACGCCGCAATACAGCGCCCTGGAAGCCATCTACGAAAAATACAAAGATCAGGGATTCGTGATTCTCGGCTTCCCGGCCAATAATTTTGGGGCGCAGGAACCGGGGACCAACGAAGAGATCAAGACCTTCTGCACCCGCAAGTACAGCGTGACGTTCCCGATGTACGCGAAGATTTCGGTGAAGGGTGAAGACCAGGCGCCGCTGTATGGATATCTTACGAAGGAAACCGGCGCGGGCATCACGGGCGACATTAAGTGGAACTTCACCAAGTTCTTGGTGGACCGCGACGGGAAAGTTGTGAAGCGCTTCGAGCCCGCAGTCACGCCCGATTCGAAAGAAGTGACGACGGCGATCGAGAAGCAGCTGAAACCGTAACGATTCGCTGGGCTGGGGTAGGTCATGTGGGGACAGCCACCCTCGGCTGTCCGCCGGGCGAAGCCCGGCCTTCGATGCTGCCGATACCGATGTTTCCTCCGCGCCGCGCGCATCGGGCGATAGCGAGCTAGGGTCCAACGGTCCAGTTCTCCATCGCCAGATTGCGGACTCGGCCAAACTCTCGCGTATTGTTTGTGACCAGCGTCAAACCGAGGCTGCGCGCATGAGAGGCGATGAACAGGTCATTTGCGCCAATCATCTTGCCTAGCGTTTTCAAGTCTGCGCGAATCCGGGCGTAATGAGGAGACGCCTTATCGGGAAAGTCCAGAACTTCCACGTAGCGCAGGAACGCGCTCAGGGCCGCTTCGTCCTGCTGCCGTCGCGGAGATACTTCGACGCCGTACAACAATTCCGATTTCGTGATGACCGAGATGCACACGTCGCTGACCGGAACTTTCTTCAGCCGTTTGAGAACCGCGTCGCTCGAGCGCTTCATGATGTAGGAACAGGTGTCGGTGTCCAGCATGTAGCGCGGCATTACGGCTTACGCTCCTGCACCGGCAGGTCTTCGATGCCTTCCATGAAGTCATCCGAGGCAACCGGGGCCTCGGCCAGATACGACGACCAATCCGCGGGGCGGGGAGATAGGACGACTTCACTGCCTTCCTTCCGGATGAATACTTCTTCGGTGCTGAACTGAAAATCCTTGGGCAGCCGCACGGCCTGGCTGCGATTGTTCATGAAAAGTTTGGCCCTGCGTTGCGGCCCCGACCGCTGTGGACGCGCCTGTCTCTTTGGCATATACAAGAGTATATGCCACGATCGAGGCGAATGCAAGGGCCGGTGTGGCCCGGGCTTGGCACGGCGGCCACCCTCGCTACGGATTAAAGTAGGGATCCTTCGCCATGCGGATGAACGCCGCTTCCGATTCGGGAGAGGAGCTGATGCGCCAGTCGGCTTCCTTGTTGATGTCGAACCACACGAGGCATTTAATGAGCGGGAAACTGGCGCGGAGGGTGGGAATGATTTCGTCGATCCACTTGCCCTTGTCTCCACCCGCCTGAGCGGAGGACATCTCTCCAATCATGATCGGCTTTTTCCTGGCTGCAAGGAGAGGGTAGATGTCCTTGAAAACCTGTTGGAAGGTCTGCCAGCCGCCGTTTGTCGTACCCCAGTTGTACCCATCGACCCCGGTCCAATCGACATAAGCATCGCCAGGGTAGTAGTCCATCGTATTCTTGTTGCCTCCGTTGATATCCGTGACGTTCGGACACCACGCCCAGACCACGTTGGTCGCGCCCGCGGCAACGAAGAGGTCATGAATGTGTCGATAAGCGGCAACGTACAGAGGCGCATTGTTGCCGCCCCACGCCTCGTCGCCGTTCATCTCGGCGGCGAAGTCGAGGAAGAACTTTTTGCCGAGGGCTTTGGAGCCGTTCGCGCGCGCGACAATCGTGGCATCGAGGCTTCCGTCGACGATCTTAGTGAAGTCGATCTTGTGGGGCTCCCAATTGACGAGAGGGATGCGCCCGGCGGCCAGGTCTTGCTTGGTGACGGTGCCGGTCCAGTCGTCGGTCCAGGCGTAATACGTGAGGTGAACCGGGGGCGTCCGCCCGAGCTTCGCCGTGGTCTGGGCCACGCTGCCGGCGCCGTAAAACTGTCCGAGCAACGCACCCGCTGCCGGCTCCAGAATCGACGATCCAGTGGTATCTGCCGCAGCGATGAGCAATCCGTTGGCAGCGAGAATTACGACTCCTGCCATGACGGCTCGGCAAAGAATTTCTCTCACAGCGATCACTCCTAAGACGAACTTCAATTCCGCGACGCTGCCGCCTATTCTAATTGGGTTATGACAGACTTAATGTTGCAGCCCGGCGAAGATGCGATCGTGGGCCAGCGGATTCGAGCGGCACTTACGAAAAAGGCCTGACACTCAAACCCCGGTCATCGGGTCGATGAGTGCTATGGCGATTTAACGCCGATTGACCTTCCAAGAGATTCGGTATAGCCAAATTTGGGAGCCTTTCCTGAGTGTCTCTACGACTTGGGGGTCAGTCGGGCGGAGAATCGGGCGACCGTCTTCCCGTCTGGTGAGTGGATAACGATCACTAGCGCATGAGCGAGACTGACGCCTTCTGACCTTACTTTAAATTGGTATTCCCACCAATCGTGATCATTCGTCGCGCGCGTTGGATCAGGGATCCGCCCTTCCGCTAAAGGACCAAGCTCGGCTGGCTTTTCTGCGAATCCTTCCTTCCACGTGCCATCAAACGTTACTGATTCCATGAAATTCTCGTCAAAACGAACATTCTTTTGGGAGGCGTCATCCGCTTGGGCAGCGCGTTCTCTTGCAGAACACTTGCCCAAGACAGCGATGATACTGACGACCAAGCTTTCAGGAAAGGTCGTAACGACCTGAGAACCCTTTCGAAACTGGACACCATTCGCAGTTTTGCGCGACCGGACATGATCAAAGAAGTCACCGGCTCCTACGGTCCCAAAAAGTATTAAGCACATGTCTTCGGCGCGGAGGAAATCTACGGTGAGGGGCAACTTCTTGTTGCGCGGAGCTTCGTCGAGCGGCAACGGGAATTGGTGACCAGAGGAGACAGATGGTGGGGACAGCGATGGACTCGCGATTCCGGGAACCACCTTCACGAGTCGCGCGTTCAACTCCTTTCCGTTGGGCCACCTGACGAACATCTTGTGCTTGTCCACTCTGAACTGTACGGGATCACCTACTGCCCATTCGAGCTTGTATTGCCGGCTAGGAGGAGGACAGCATGTTGCAACAGCTACAAAATACGTATTGTCACCGACTTGGATTTGGAATTCATACCCTATGAGAATGCGGGGCGGAGGGAGAAGAGTAATACTGCTGAAAGGCGCCTCAATATACTTCGGGGACAGGTCGATTAGCTCGCCCTGCTCATAAGCCTTCTTTCTTGCCTGTGCCGCGCAAAGAAGTGCAAGCACCAGAAAACCGACATACGCGGCCCGCTTAATCATGGTAGTCGGGTGGAAGCGCAAAAGGACGATCTATGATTTTACACCTGCTTCACGAAATCAAATGGGTTCTTGGCGAAACCAGGCCCTCACACTCATCTTCGAGGAAGCAGATTGAACCTCGTCAGAACGTCCGCTGCGACAAGCACAAGCAGGCCAACGCCTGCGAGTCCGAGGATGGGCCGAAATCGCGGAGCCACCCGCCAATTGTTGCTGTGACCCTTGAGAACCGTGACTCCAACGCCTCTGATCGCCGCCTCCAGCAGCGTGACGGCGACGGCGAGACCGACAAAATCCAGCCACGAAATTTCACCGATGCTCATCGTTCCTGCATTGTATCGCGGGAAGTTTGTCAGTTGTCGAAATCAGGCCGTTACAGGTTTTGACCAGGGGTTTCGGAGGGTTCTTACGATCGGTTTATCTTCTCGTGCCCTTCAGATGTCGTAGTACAGCGCGAACAACAAGCGTGGTCGGGGATTCCGTAACTTGCAGATACTACAAAGCTGTTGATTGGAACAAAGCTATGGATTCAGACACTTGTATGCCAAGAATATGCCAAAATCAAAAGATGTGTAGTCTGCCTGGGCAACGGTCAAGGTTGCTTTCGCTTGTCGCGCGCGGCGACGTGTGCCTGCCAGACCCGGTCGAAATCTTTTATGAGATCGCTGATCTTTTCCCCGAAACCCGTCCCCGTCGTGTTATGCACATTGTAAAGCGTGGCGACAGTTTGCAGGAGCGCGCCGTGGCCTATGCGAAGGGCCTCAGCGTCCCAATTCATCTCATGCCCGATTAGTCCACCGACACTGACGTGGTGGAGCATTGAGGAAAGCCCGTAGACCAGTTCGTACAGATCGCCCTTTCCGACCTCCTCAGCCATCTTCTTGACCGATTTCTCAGACCAGCTATTACGGATGCGTCCGTTCTTCTCGAACTTTCCCTTTATACGGTTGTACTCTGCCTCAGCTTCTCGCTTAAGCTCCGGCGTCACTTTGCCGAGCGAACTCTTCTCGGCAAAAAGCAACTGCCGCCAGGCAATGACATGAGCAAAGTCCAAGTAAAGATCGGCTTCATTGGGATTGTTCTCAAGGTACTCGGAGGTCACCGATACCTCGTACATGGAGCGAGCGATTTTCATCGCCCCTGTTCCCCGCCCATTTCCAACCAGAATCAGCACGTCTGACATAGAATTGACGTTAATGCTGGTAAGGGCACGCATCAGTTGAACCAGTTCGACTGTGCTGCTTTTTGTCGCCGCGATCAGTTCGTTTGCGACCAGTTGAACTTTGTCGATGGCCTGGTACACATCCGCGTGCTTCTTGAATGCCTCGTCCCAGAGTATAGGGAATCCGAAAACTGCCGTTGAGCCGCTCATGCTCGGAATGCCTCCTTATTTCACTCTCGACTGATTTGGATAAAGCACCAAGTGGCTGAGCCAGTGCGATCAAATGCAACGCGCATGTTTCCGTCCGACCCTCGACTCGAATTCCCTGTCACAAGGTCAACGCCATCTATCCCGAAGCATTCCTGATCGTTGTCAAGCTCCCGGTATACGACCACGCTTGTATTGTCAGGAAATTTGGAAAGCTTGTTTCGTAATTCGCCTACGGTCATCGCTCATCGCCTCTGGGATGACCGTAGCGCGGGAGCGGTAGCGTGTCAATGGCGCTGCATATCGTAGGGAAGTTTTTCGTGCCGATGCTACAATCCGGCGCTCGCTGCCTACTTTGGTTCCACCGTGATTATGGTCGTACTCTTGCAATCCTTGTCTTCCGGCGTGTCGATGGTCTGATTGCTCAGCATTTTATAGCCACCCTCCTCGCACGCGTGCACCATAGAGTTAAGTGCGGTGTCAGCCGGGAAGTTCATCACGTAATCCTGCTTGTCCTTTTGGCGACGGATAACTTTGCAGCCGCGAGATGCTTGTTGAAGGGCTTGTTGAAACATGTGGCATTCTCCCTTCAACTTTTTCAAAGCACGTCGTGATAGATACCAATTCTTGCCTGTGGAATCGTAGATAAACAACTCCTTCACATTGGCACTAGCGGCTTTCAAATCATCGGTAAACTCTGAGCACGAATCCCCGTCTTTCAGCATTGTTGGCAGCGCAATGGGCTGGATTATGAACGCCCCTCCTCCGGGTTCCTTTTTCTTCCATTTTCCGCCCCAACCCATCCACTTAACGGGGCGACGACCAGTGTTAGTTACGTTCACGACGAGAAAGAGATTCTTGCTGGCGCCCTCGATGGGCATGTCAGGCTGAACCTGATACCACTTTCCGTCAGGGCTCTGCACAATGCGGCGAATGCCCATTCCGATCTTCAGTCGAGGTCTATCTTGCAAATCGCGGTACACACTCCAGCCGAAACCGAAACTGGAAAGCACAGCTCCATAAAAAGCCAGCAAGCTAGTAAGACTTATCGAATCGCCCTTCATGGGCCGGATTCTACCTCACAAAGAGGTGTCTAGAGAAATGGGATGCTTTTCACGCCTGTGTGTGCTCGTGGCGCAGCGATGCTCGCGTGCTCTGAATGAAGTCGTTCACTTGGATACGAATTTCTTCCTGCTCTTTCGAGAGGTCGACTTCAGCCGCAGCGCGTAGATGCCAAACGGGGTGGCCGTTGCTGCAGCGCTTGCACATGTATGGAACGACGACGTAGCCGCGGTCGAGCGAGTATTCGCGAGCGCCTTCGAGCGCATCTTCCAAGGTGTTAAAACGACTAGTCCGACCAGCTGCTTTCGGAATCTTCACTGTCCCGTTCTCGGTATCGACGAACTCTCCAGCGCGCCCTTTGCATTCAGAAAACGAGATATCTATTTTCGACCTGAACTTCCCTGCTGCCCTCAGCTCTCCTTTCTGCCGCTCTTCCGCAGTGCGTTTCGCGTTGCGCTTTTGCTCTGAGGCGAGTCTCTCAGCTTCACGTCGAGCTTTGTTTGCTTCTGTCGTCTCGCGGCGCTGCTGTGCTGCTGCTTTTTTTGCGGCGAGCCTCGTAGCTTTCTGGGCTGCCCTGCGCTCCGCGTAGGAGGGACGAGGGATAGAGTCATCAGCTTCATTCCCAGAGCTAGGGCTGTCAGGTAGCGCAGTTTTCCCAGCACCTTGAGCTGCTGTCAGCCAAGATTCGAGAATCTCTTCGACGAGTTGGTGAACTTGCTGTGTCGGTGAGTGCTGCTGAATTCTCGCGAAGAGTTCTGCTCGAATGCTGATTGCGCGTTTTTTCGGCTTCGGCTTCCCTGTGTGCGGTTCGCGTCCAAACGCTGCAACGGCGAGCGCTCTGAGACTTCGTGGGGAGCACTTCTTGTCCGCATTCTCCGGCAACCACTTGTCTAGGAACTCATCCGGGAACGGCAGCAGATCCCGATAGTGGCTGAACAGGAGACTCGGAAAACGCTTGTGTGGCGGAAACTTTCTAGCAACGAACGAGCACTTGTAAAGATTGAACTCGGTCAGCTTGGTTGCCTCTGCCGCGAGTGCTAACCCTTGCTCTTTCCCAAACTGCTGAATGCCTGCGAGCGCGTAGTCGCATCTCCAAAGTGCGTCGGCTTGATCGATCTGCGATAGCGCTCGTCCGAGCCTGCTGAATTCACTTTTCGAAATCGAGGCAGGAATAGAAAGCTCAGTCGGAGCGAAGAGACACTGCGACGGCAAAGAGAGATGGCGCTGCTGCACAGTGAGAGCTTCCATTATTTCGCACTCAGGCGCCACATCTGGAAAGACGGAGCGCGATGTCCTACGCTCACACAAAAATCGACGTAAGACTGGTAGATTTCTTGGATGCTGATTTTATTACTACGCATCATGCCCATGACTAACTCCTCACCGCTCAATATCTCGTGATGCTGTTTGCTCCCCGCCAGCGCCGGAGGCTGTTTTTCCTTCGACGGCGCCAACGAGAATTTGAAGGGGGAGCGGGCGAGCTGAGGTTCGCCCGCTCTGTCTCCGCTTCCGTCTAAGGAGGTAAACGGTGCAGAGAATCTTTAAAAACAAAGTTATCGGGGTTCCATTTTCTATCACAGTCCGCGCCGTGAGGGTGTAGCGCTCTTCTGCGAGAGGAACCCCGAATCTTTTACGCCCGCTTTTCTAAGTTCCGGGCTGGCAGAATTACGTCTGCCAACTAGCCGTGCCTCAATGAACGTCAACACGGACCATGCAGGTGCGAGCCATCGTCGCCCACCTCTACGGTGTACGACCCCAGTCGCCTGGGGAAATCCCCTTTCGGGGAATCTTGGTTACCGCGACAGAATCGTTACGCTGGGTTTCAGCGTTTCCCCTTTTGCTTCTGCTGCGCGTACTTTCTCAGCGAACGTCGGGAGAAGTTTCGGCGCTGGATCGCGCAGTGCCTGCAGTTGCTCATTCGTCAGAGCAGCGGGGCGCTTCGTGACATCAGGACCATTCCATCTCCCCGGTGCATTGCGATAGTCGTTCTCAATCTTCATCGAGACCTGTCCGGGGTGCACGACAGGTGCAGATTTTGGCTGCTCTTGCTCTTCATACGCTTTGTGCAAGCTCTGAGACGCTGCATTCGCTTTGACTTGAGCGGCGCGAAGCTCTTCGTTCGCTTTGTTCAGTTCCTTCTGTGCTGCTACGGTTACTTCCGACATGCTGTCCTCCATAAATTCGTCAATCTGATTTCTACTCAAGCGGCTCATTGCTAGACCAGACCCGCTTCCTGTTTTACGGCTTGGAGCTTTGCGCGAACGAGTCGCTGGACACCCGAAGAGCCGCCGTTGTCGGCGATAGCTTGGTCGATTGCTCCCAAGAAGCGAGCACGCTGCGTGAGCAGCTCTGAGCGAACGGCAGCGACTGCGGCTTCGACCTCTGCCGGACCGAGATAAACTACCGAACCATCGCGTCCGTCTTTGCCATCGCGTCCTGGAGCGCCGTCTTTTCCATCTTTGCCGTTCGCTCCGTCTCGTCCCGAGCGCCCCTGAATTCCAATCGGTCCCTGAATTCCATCAGAGCCGCGAACACCGACAGCATCGCGTCCATCTTTACCGTTCGAGCCGTCTCGTCCTGGGTCGCCTTTCAATCCGCGAGCGCCATCGCAGCCGCGAACCCCCGGCTTGCCCTCTTTGAGTTGAATAGCAGAGATTTCTTTTCGAATCTCTGTGGCTGCGTTCTCCAACATCGCGAGTCGCGTGTGGACGGTATATTTGTTCGGTGCTGACATGACTTTACTCTCCGTACAGCAGCTCGCGCCCAAGTCGCTGAGCCGCGGCGAGGTTCTCTCTGTGGCGTTTCGCTTCGCGTTCCTGCTCAAGCTCTTCGCTCGTCGGGTAGAGGCGCCGTCTCAGTTCATCACGTCGAGCCTCCGCAGCGATACGGCGCCCTAGTGCCTCAACGGTCCTGCGGTTCGCTTCGTCGACTGACAGTACAGGCACGATGGAGCGCACGGGCTTCACGGGCATCAATGGAGCGCGACGCACGCTGCGCATGTCTCGAAGCTCAGCGAAGAGAGCGTCGATTCCAAAATTACGTTTTGCAGCCAGAGACGACGCCGAGAGTTCGGAGTCGGGATGACTGAAATGACTTTCGAGTGCTTGACGTAGCGTTGCCATATAAATCTCCTCTGCCCTGTTCCCCTTACTTCTTGTTGGCGCGCCCGTGCGTTGTTGTCGCACAGGTGCGACACTCGCTGTGGCGCTTGCCGTCAACAGCAACAGCGACATGCCGATTCACCAGAGCCGCTTTTCTACCGCAGTTCCTCGTGCACAGGCCTGCTCTTCTCAACTGCTGATACTTCGACATAATGGTTCTCCCTTGTTACTGACGAACTGTGACCGCGACCGCTAAGTCCGCTGGTAGAGTCCGAGTCGGGCCGCGCCGCCTATCTCGCGTTCCCGTTGCTTCTTCTGCTCATCTTCGAGACGATATTTATCTTGAATGCGCCGCTCAGCAATAGCTTCAGGGTCTTCGACCTTGTTCAGCTCGTAGAACCGGACCAAAATGCTCTTTGGACAATCTTTGAAATTGTCTGGAGTGCCGTAGAGAACCTCAGTCCCGGAGCGCCGCTCGATGAAGGCGCTACCTTGCGCCGCGTTTACGAGAGAGTGCTCTTTCACTTGCCATTGGACTCCGTGCACGTAATTCGGATCTGGAGTCTGCATTCCCTGACCCTCAGCAGCGAGACGCTCTCGGAAATCTTTGTAGGGGACGTGCTCAGCGAGTCCCGATGCTATGAGGACGTTCGCGATGGAAGGTTGAAGATGTTCGATTGTGTTGATTTTTGGACCAGAGACGAAACGGACTTTCATGGTTTTGCTCCTATTCCAACAGAGTGTGTTCGTGCAGCGGCGTGTCGTTCATTGCCACCCAAATGAGCGAATGGTGTGACGGGATACCGTCAGCGCAACTGAACCCCGCTCGACGGCGGCGCTCCGGTCCACGAAACTTCGCCACGATCTGTATCAATCTCGACGATGCTGTGACCGTTGACGACGTTCGTGCTCTGGCTGCGATAATCGAGCTTCACGGTCGGCAGCTCATCGCGCTTTTTGTCGAGCGTGACGCGCTTTCCGTCGACGACGGTTTCGCCAACGTCAAAGCACACGAAGCCGCCGCGATAGCCGAGGCTCTTCCGTCCGCTGGCAGTCTCGACGTTGAAGAATCCGAACGGCAGTTCTTCATAGTTGTCTGAGCTGTTGACTACGACGAGCTTGAGTGTCGGCTTCGGTGGTTCGAGGTTGAGGATTGATTTCACGACATCGAGAAACGGCATTATCGGCTCCTTTGAAAAACGTTCTTGAGCATTTCCCCCTGCGTGATGAACCTTTGGCCGAGGGCTTCGCGCTCGCTGAGCGTGAGTGCGCCGATGCTGTTCTTTTGAATCAGGTAGCGGGCAACGCGCATGGCTTGCTCTGCGGCGTCTGACTTTTCCCACAGCCAGAAGAACGCTGGCTCAGCTTCACGGTGCAACTCGAAGCCCTCAGGCGGTTTGTTGAAGTCGTCGCTGCGGGCTTTCGCCCTGGCGACCATACCGACACTCGACCGCTCGCAGATGAAGCTGCGCAAGCCGACCTGCCGGACAAACTCGTTGACGGCGTTCTTGAGAATCTCCTCGCGACGATCCGGCGGCGGGTTGTATTGGAAGACTAGTCCCGCACGTAGCCACTGATTGAGCATCGGTGCGACGGCGAAGATGCCGCAATCCTTGTTGCAGAAAATCATTGGCACTATCGAGCGCCGTCCGTAGTCGCCGCGTGTTGCTACAAGAACCAGCGCCCAGTCTGCGCCCTCAACGTGTTGAACTATCACTGACTTTTGCATGCTGACACCGCTGTCCCTTCTTTGATCGACTCCATTGTGATTTTTGCGTGATGCGCCTTGCACAAGCTCATAAGGTTCGGTGTCGGGTCTTCGAGCGTCCCACGACCGCCGATAAATAGAACCCACCCTTCCCATCCGCCTGTTTCTTTCCAGCTCCCGTCGATGTGATGAACGTCGACAGCCTTGCACTTGCACTTGGTTCCGTCAGTCTCGACGTACTCGCAGACGGGATTACGCCGAAGCTTGAAGAGCCGCACTCCGTAAACGCCGCGCCATTCCTTGCGCGTATACCAGACTTCGTTCGGGTGTCGTGCCGCACGTTGAGAAGTCCGAGCTGCTGAGTTCTGATGCGCGTCGCAGTACGCTCCCGTCTTCGCTATGCCGGGACAATTTGGCTCCGAGCAGAATTGCATCTCAGCCCTTCCTCTCAAGTGGTCCCATCACGGTCACCAGCTTTCCATCTGGTCCGTTCTGGCGCACCGTTCCGTCATCGTCAATAAATGTGCAGAGGATGTCTGATCGCTCTGGAGCGTCGAGCATGCCAGGCGCCATCGCGAGTCGGAGAGCATAGAAGCACGCAAGTGCAGCGTCGATGCTCTTGTCAGCATTGGCGCGACGCGGAAAAAGATTGGCGTTCAGGTCGCGATGCGCGTGGATCCCGAGCAAGTGCTCGAAGAGCGTCTCATCCTCGGCGGCAAAGTGAACACGGCGACCGCGTGCTAGCTTTTCGTCTGGCAGCAGAGACACGAAGAAGTCCATCACAGGCGAGAACGTCCGTGGTGTCTTGCTGAAAGGCAGCACGCTGATACCATTCTTTTCAAACTGCGCAGACGGGACGATATAAGCATCGTGTGCGAGCGCTTTAATTTTGAAGCCGTCCTGATCGTGCAAAGTGACGCCGTATCCGAGGTGATTCCTGTAGCAACCAAGGACAGCATCTGCAAGTTGCTCGTTATCGTTCGCTTCCGGTTCGTAGTACTTCGAGAACAAATGAAAATGCTCGACGCCGTCGAGATAGCTCTTAGTGCAGTAGCAAACTGCGGCCCTTTCTTGAAGGCTTGAGCGCTGCACGCCGACGACGAACGGTCTCAACATGTCCGGCTGAGTTACCCCCGGATGTTCTCCCACTGACCAGCAGCGGAAGTCTTCCATCCGCAAGATCGATTCGCGGCAGGGAGTGACTTGCTCTTTAGAGAGCCACTGCTTTGCTACTTCGCCGTCTTCCCACAGGCACTCGATGTGCGACTTGAAGGTTGGCTGCAGTGCCGGAATCGCGATAGCGCGATCACGCGCTTCCTGCATCGTGCCGAGATAAGAACTGACGCCGGCATTTGGATTGCTGGCTAGAATTGCGTCGTCTGACTTCCAGTCGTAGCCCTCAGCGGAGAAAATCAGTGCCAGCGTCTTCTCGTCGCGCAGCTCGCCCTTCAGCATCAAAGTGGCTGTCGCGTGCAGCTCGTAACCGACAGACAAGAGATTCTCACCCGCGTGACCGATGCTCGACAGCAGTGAATTGTTCCGCTTGTCGCAGCCGAGAGACATTTCTTCGTAGACTGACCGATCCCGATGCGCCCAGAGTTCATCCACGGCCGCCCCATGGAGAATCTTCCCGGCTAACGATTTTCCTTGGGCTGACACCGGAAGCAACGTGCTCGCGCTCGATGCTTGCGTGATGCTGTGCTGGAAAACTTTCAGACCGAACGACGCGCACAACTGCGGACAGGCGCGAAGCATGTCGCGGCAGCCGTCAAAACACTGGCGAGCTTGATTCGTGGCGCGAGCTGCGCAGACGACTTCAGCACCGCCCTCGTTGTCTGCAGCAAGCAGGTAGAGCAGCAGTGCGGAGCTGAGCGCCGTTTTCCCTGACGACTTCCCACACTCAAGAAAGAGTCTTCGATAGCGGCGCAGGTGTAGATCGTCGATGCGCTTCCATGAGAAGAGAACGAGCACGAGCCACACTTGCCACGGTGACAAGATGAAGGGCTTTCCTGCAGCCTCGCCTTTTACGTGTTTCAGGCAACTGATGAAGTCGACGACGACGCCACCGTCGTCCGGCACCCAGACGTATGGAAAGTCCGCATTCCCTTGACGCAACAGGTCTGCACGCTGGCGCTCGATTGCCTTGCGCGTCCAGATGCAAGCAGGCCGAGCACCGGAGAGTATCTCTTCTTCCCAGCTCGCCGCGATGACTTCGTAGTCGGTCACTTGGTCCCCCGGAGAGCCGCAATCTTTTCTTTCGTCAATTCCGCAGCAGACTTGTGCTCTTTTACTGTCGCTGTTTCCGCTTTGGCTTTTTGAATCTGAAGCCGTGAGATTTGGTGATTGAGTTTTTCGAAGGCTGCTGACTCGGCAGTCCATCGCTTCAGCAAGTCGAGGTCTGTCTCTTCGGACGCCGCCATTCGCGCTTGCAAATTCTTGACGTGGATTTCGGCTGTGATCGCCGCAGCCTCTTTGCTCTTGATTTGTTCATCCAGCCACGCGACGGAACCGCGTGCGTATTGCGATGGCGTTTCCGCAACAGGCGCTAGCACTGGTTTCTTCGCTGGTTTCTTGCGGCAGTTCTCACAGTGTTTCGTGCGCCCAGACTTGACGTTATCTTCGCGAGCGATGAACGTGTTCCCGCAAGCACACTCGACGCGGACGAGCTTCTGCCCGTGCTTGTTCTTTCCGGCTTCGGAGAGGATTTTCATTTTGTGAGTGGGGTTGTCACTATGACGGTCGGCGTGTGACGGGGTCTTACTAGCATGCCTTCCGTGTAGTAAGTCGAGTAAACGGCGTGCAATCTACAGCGTGGGCGGGACAAATAAAACCTATTCGGGGGCTTACTACATTCCTAGAGGATGACCCGCGAAAAATTCGTTCGAAAGCTGGCGCAAACAGGTAGCCGCTCCGAAATCAAAAATGACCCCCCGGTGGGGGTATGCGTTTCCGTGCGGGATTTCTAACAGCAGAACCGCAGCACATCCAATGAGCAGTTATTTGTCGCTGGTCTGTTGGTCTTTCTGCTCAAGCCGATGGAGGCCCATCGTTGCTGGGTGGCGGGGGAGGAGGTTGGGCGGCTACCACATCGTCTGACAGTATCTCTGGAAACGTCTCTTCCGAGTCGTTAAATAGGGACTGCTGGATTCCCCGAATCTGTGAGTGAATAAGTCCAAGCTGCCGAGCACATGCGGCAGCATCGCGAGGACCGTCCACGACCTGCCTCCGAATATTGGTCAAGTTGGGAGGGTCTTCAATAAACATGTATCCGATGTTCCGAAAGTGTACATCAGACCAGTTTGCGTTCGAGAAAACAACCTTTACATCGCCAGCCAAACGACGAAGGGCGTTCCGGACAACCGTTTCCACTTTTGTGCGTTTCTGATGTTCGTAGTAGGCAAAACCCAAACCTGCAAGTCCGATTAGTACGGCTATCCAATCCGCCATATATGCACCCCCGACCGTCAGGATACCATTTGTCGCCCTAGCGTTTGGCGTGATGCGATTCTCAGCGTCGCGCGGCCAGCACGTCTTCGAGCAAGTATCGAAGCGTTGGCTCACCAGCAGAAGCTTGCATGATGCAGTCGAGTTCATTGTCGCTGACTCTCATGCGCATACGCAGCCAGCGGGCCAGCATCACTTTCCCTATCAGCACGAGAGTGTCGAATGTGGTCACAGTTTGAGTCTCGTCTTGATGCGAGCGACGATTGCTGCTAGCAGCTCGCTTTGATGCGACTCGAACCCCGAGGTCATGGGATGGGAATGCCCAAGGTTGTAGGCTGGGTCGCGCCCACCGAACTCAAGCAGGCGGAGGATGTACGCTAGGGAACGTCGGTATCTGTTACCCTTGGGGATCGTTCCATGTCCCTTGCTCGTGTGTGTATCTGGTAGTGAGCCCTTCACCCCAACGCGCACCGTTCCAGCGAGGTCTTCCTTCTCCATCTTCACCCGCTTGCTCCAGTTGCTTGTATCGCGCAACATGGCGCCAGGTTCCCCAGGTACGCTATGCGAACCCTCCACCATCGCAGTCTTCAGCTCGATGGCGCCAGCATTGAGACAGTCTTTTACGATTGCGCGAGCGTCAGTCGTGGCAAGCTCTTCCAGCTTCGCTTGCAATTCGGATAGGCCGGTGATTTTCACTTCGAAATCGTCCGCCATGATGTCCTCTCTCTGTTCGCTTAGCGAACGGCTAGCATTTCCCTGATTCGATTTCCGACACTCCGCCTTCGTGGATGACGCTGTACTCGTCTTTCCCTACTCCCGTCGTTCCTACGCGTTCCCTGCGATGCGCTGATGCTTTCTGGGAGCGGGTCGAAGTCGATCCCGTTCTCAGTTGCTTCAACGTCCAAGAACAAGTTGAGGCAGGGAGGCGTCTGAAAGTGCTTTCGTTCGGGTGTCATGCTTGCTTCCTCTGGAATGCTTCCACGCACGCTCTTCCGGAGGTCGTGTAGACGGTTTGCTTACTGAAGTCGAGCTGAGCCATCGTGAACAACTTGTGCGCGAGACCCTGCCTCCGGCGGTCAGGGCGAACGACCGTAACACTCGAACCGTCGGGATACTTTTTGAGGAAGGCAGCCAATCCTATGTCGTCGCTG
>Ga0207037_10150_pt1 | contig 23738 bp, 22 predicted proteins | sample Alteio_BWMinCont_75_FD_153268 | JGI IMG/M metagenome (GOLD analysis project Ga0207037, IMG submission 153268) | Enriched cells from forest soil in Barre Woods Harvard Forest LTER site, Petersham, Massachusetts, United States -... | ecosystem: Environmental > Terrestrial > Soil > Temperate forest >... | reverse complement strand
TTGAAAAAGGAAGGATATGTGTGCGAAGTAGCCCAGAACGGGAAAGAAGCCTCGGAAAAGATATTTGTAAATCCCTATGATTTTATATTGCTCGATCTAGGGCTGCCTGATTATGAGGGATTGCAATTATTAAAAGAAGCCAAAGAAGCAGGCCAGGAAGCCGCTATAATTATTCTGACCGCTCGTGGCAGTACAGATGACAAAATTAAAGGGCTTGACCTGGGCGCCGATGATTACCTCGCAAAACAATTCTCGCTGCTCGAGCTTTCTTCGCGCATGCAAGCCATTATACGACGGAAACATGGCCTGAAAAAAAACACAGTGGAAATAGGAGGATTCAAAATAGACCTGATTAACCGATTGGTACATTTCAATAACACAGCCATCAGTCTCACTAAAAAGGAATTCGACATTTTGCAATATCTTATTATTAATAAAAACCGCATTGTAACGCGCATACAGCTTACCGAACATATTTGGGATAGTGCCCTTGAAGTGGATTATGATTCAAACTATGTAGATGTTCACATAAAAAATTTGCGCAAAAAACTGAGCGTTCATGCACCCGTTGAATGGATTGAAACGGTGCGGGGTATAGGCTACAGACTCAATTTATCCTGATATAAACTAACCCTACATGAAGCTCTACTATAAGCTTACCCTTATCAATGCAGTATCGCGTATACTGATAGTAGTTGCTTTTGTTCTTTTTGTCCCACCTCTTATATATAAAGCCGCCATCCAGCATACGGATGACCTGTTAGCTAAGCGCGAAGCGGAGTTTATCCACATTATGAATAAAATGGGGACCAATAAATTCATCCAGGCAGAATCGGACAGCACATACGCGGATTATACCATTTTTAAAGAAAATTATATATCCATAGAGCCTATAAAGAAAGCTATATCGGATACCATTGTAACAGGCCGGAGAGATATTGAGGGCGATACGGTGGAAGCCCGCATTTTGAAGCATTCTTTTAAATATGAAAACACCAATTACCTTCTTGAAATTGGGCAAAGCCTGCAGTATGTACATGATTTAAAGCTCATCCTGAGCACGGTTTCCGAGTATATATTATTAGGTGTTATTCTACTTACCGTATTTGTCGATTTCTCCGTATTGCAGTATTTATTGCGTCCATTACAAAAAATAGAAGCCAAACTGAAAGGAATAAAAACACCGGAGAAGTTTGACTATTCGCTGGTAAGAACCACCACCACCGATTTCCGATACCTCGACCGCACCATCCGCAACATGATGCGCAAAATCCGTAACACATTCTACATTGAAAAAGAATTTATAGCCAATGTATCCCATGAGCTGCTAACCCCTGTGTCTATTCTACAGACACGCCTTGAAAACATGCTGGAAGCAGGCAACCTGAGTGAAGAAGCGGAAACAAAAATTATTGAATCGCAAAAAACACTGGGCCGGTTAAAACAAATAATACGCGCCCTGTTGCTTATTTCGCAAATAGAAAATAGCCAGCCCCCCAAAGAAGATAGGGTTAATATAGGGGAACTGCTGGAAGAGTTGAACTCTGAAATTGAAGTACAACTAGTCGAAAAAAATATTGAACTACAATTAGCCGTAAAGGACAATTTCACTTTTGCGCCGGCTAACCGTTCGTTGTTATTTACCCTCTTCTTTAACCTGGTAAATAATGCTGTGAAATATAATAAGCAAAATGGCAAAATAGAGATAGTGGCTGAAAAATTAAAAAATGAATACCAGGTTCAAATTCATGATACAGGTAAAGGTATTGCACCGGAAAATGTCAATTCCATTTTCTACCGGTTCAAAAAGTTTAATGCTTCTGAAACAGAAAGCTACGGGCTGGGGTTGGCGCTGGTAAAAACCATTGCCGATTTTCATGATATAAACATTAAGGTTGCATCAAAAGAAGGTGAAGGATCTACCTTTACCGTTAGCTTTAAACTATGACGTTGCAGTTGAAAGAACTGAAAGATTTTTTGGACGAGAAATATGAATTATATAATCGTCCTACCTTTATCGAAGATGATCCTATAGCCATTCCGCATAGGTTTACCCGCAAAGAAGATATTGAAATTGCAGCATTCTTCACCGCTACCATATCCTGGGGGCAGCGACCGACTATTGTAAGAAATGCAAGTAGACTTGTGGAATTGATGGACAATGCGCCCTATCAATTCATCATGAATGCGGAAGAAAACGATTGGAAACGTTTCAAAGGATTTGTCCATAGGACATTCCAATATGCAGATACTACCTATTTCCTGCAATCGTTGCAAAACATATACCGTAATTATGGCGGACTTGAAAAAGTTTTTTCTGCTAAAAGCAAGAAAGATATAAAAGATGGCATTATACATTTTCGCAAGGTCTTCCTTGAAATAAGCCCGGATACCCGGACAGCCAAACATATAGCCAACGCCGAAAAAAATGCTTCTGCCAAAAGAATTAATATGTTTTTACGCTGGATGGTAAGAAATGATACGTGTGGGGTTGATTTCGGAATATGGAAAAGTATTTCACCTGCGCTTTTATATTGTCCGCTTGATCTACATTCGGGCAGAGTAGCCAGGAAATTAGGCTTATTAACCCGGCAGCAGGATGACTGGAAAGCTGTGCATGAATTGACTGAAAATCTGAGAAAACTAGATGCAAAAGACCCTGTAAAATATGACTTTGCTTTATTCGGGTTAGGCATTTTTGAGCGATTCTAACATGCGTTTTTAAACTTTCATCGATAAAAAGCTTACTGTTAACGAGTTATTAAGACAGTCCTCATAAATATGATATATCTTCGCTTTGGTTAGCAAAAATGTAAATAATGTTAAACTTTAAACCCTCTATTACCATGAAAAAGTATCTTGTATTAATATCGGTTGTGCTTATATCCTACACGGTGAAAGCACAGTTTACTTTCGGAATTGACGGAGGACTATCTATACCTTCGAGCAATTATGGTGCTTCCGCTTCAACTACCTACAATTCGGGAGGTACTGTGAGTGGCTATGCAAAAATAGGCTCGTGCTACGATGCCTTTGCAGGCTTTAAATTCTTGCCTCTAATAGGTGTAATGGCCCAATATGGGGTGAATAATAATTCATACGATGTAGGCAAATTCAATACTTCCGGAGGAACATCCACTGTTAGCGTAAGTGGCGGAGATAAGATAGCTTCCTATCTGGTAGGTCCTTATTTGTCTATAAAATTAGCTAATATCAAACTGGAAGCAAAATTACTCGGGGGTATTGTTTCAAGCAATTATCCCACCATTACCGAAAATAGCACTACTAACGGTACATATAACTCGGTAGTGAACTCTTTCAAAACAGGGAATAATTTTGGTTATTGTGCCGGCGCTAAAATTAAATTTATGGTTGCCGGTATACTCGGAATTGGGGTGGGCGTGGATTATTTAGCTTCTGACGCAACATTCAAAGGAGTTACTAATACATCCTACAATTCTCAAACTGTAGACAATAACTATAAAATGTCAGTTGGTATATTCCAGGCAACCCTGGGTGCATCCCTTGATTTCTAAAAAATAGCATCTAATTATTTATCAGGCCCTTATATTACCTTATAAGGGCTTTTCTCTTTATAATCGTTTATATATCCAAAATTTGTACGTTTGCATTCAAATAGCTAAATTATGAAAAAGGGATATATCGTTTTAATAGCCGTAGTAGTATTCATTCTAATTATTTTCTCATGGGTAAAGGGGATTTACAACAACATGGTTACCCAGGATGAGGCTGTAACAGCCCAATGGCACCAGGTAGAAACCCAATATCAACGCAGAATGGATTTGATACCCAATTTGGTAAATACCGTGCAGGGATATGCCAATTTTGAAAAATCAACCCTTACCGATGTAATTAATGCAAGGGCCAATGCAACCAAGGTTACTATAGACCCAAGCCACCTTGATGCAGCTAGTTTGCAACAATTTCAACAAGCACAATCCCAGGTGAGTTCTTCACTCTCCCGTCTGCTCGTTTCAGTAGAACAATATCCTGACTTAAAAGCCGACCAAAACTTCCTGGCCTTACAGGCACAATTGGAAGGTACCGAAAACCGTATTGCTACCGAAAGACGTCGTTTTAACGAAGTTGCACAAGGATTTAATACCTACATACGCCGTTTCCCACAAAATATTTTTGCAGGAATGTTCGGTATGCAATCAAGGGCTTATTTTGAATCGGACGAAGCTGCTTCAAAAGCTCCGGTAGTGAATTTTCCTGATAAAAAGTAAGAGCTTACAGCATCTTCTTTATTCGTTCCATTACCACTTCGTATTCAAATCCCTTTTGAATGGCGTAGTTAAGTAACTTTTGCACGGCAGGTGAAAATATATCATCCGTTATATAAGTATCGCCAATAGGTTTGGACTGTATCACTTTCCATTTTTTTAGGAGCAATCTATCCAGTGCCTGCAAATAATCTTCATTTTCAATTTCAAGGAGTCCTTTTTCCAGCATATCCTCCCCTATGCCTTGTTTTTTTAATTCCATCTCTATTTTCCTTTTTCCCCACTTTTTATTACGAAATTTACCCCTTGCATAGGCTGATACATAGCGTTGTTCATTTAAAAAGCCTTCATGCTGCAGTTTTTGAATAACCACTGGGATTTTATCCTCCAGTACGCCTATTTCCGTCAATTTCTTGCGAACCTCTTTAGTACTTCGCTCACGCAAGGCACAATATTTACGGATTCTTAGCAATATAGCTTCATCCGAAAGGTTTTTTTTCGTTCTTTTGTCCATTATTAGGATTTAAGATTTGGAATATATGATTTAGGATTTGAGAAAGCAACAAATATCATAATTCTTACATCATAAATCTTATTTTTACTTATGCTGGATCGTATCAGGAGTTTTTTCGGAACAAAAAACAATATGTCATTTCTTGACCACCTGGAAGCTTTAAGGTGGCACATTATCCGGTCGGTACTGGTGCTTTGCGTCATCACCGGGGTAATGTTTTTCTTCAACGATTTTGTTTTCAATGTTATCCTTTTCGGGCCCACAAAGCCTTCCTTTCTTACCTACCGGGCACTTTGCCACCTTTCACGTATGCTGAACCTGGGTGGTGATTTGTGTATGGACCAGGTGAACATAACCCTTATCAATACGGTGATGGCCGGCCAGCTTATGATGAGTATTTGGGGGACTTTTGTGGCAGCGTTGATACTTACAATCCCTTACATACTATGGGAATTATGGCGATTTATAAAACCGGCCCTGAAAGATAAAGAATTGAAATCGGCAAGAGGTTTTGTTATTATTAGCAGCCTGTTATTTCTTATGGGAGTGTGCTTCAGCTATTACATCATCGTACCCTGGACAGTCAGTTTTTTAAGCCGTTTCCAAATGAGTGGCACAATCGTGAAGAACTATATTGATGTGCGCTCTTATATCTCTATGGTTACAACACTGGTCTTTTGGTCAGGCGTCATTTTTGAATTGCCGGTGGTATCCTATATTCTTACCAATATTGGCCTCATTTCTCCCGCTTTCCTGAAGAAATACAGGCGCCACGCCGCTGTTGTCATACTCGTTGTGGCAGCGCTTATTGCCCCGCCCGATGTGGCCTCGCAGGTAATTGTATCAATTCCACTGTTTATATTGTTCGAAGTAAGTATATTAGTATCCAAATATGCAGAACGCAGGAAAAAAATTAAAACGAGTTAATATAAAATATTATGAATAAAATTCTTGTAACCGGTGGTGCCGGGTTTATCGGCAGTTCGCTGGCAGAAAAATTAGCGGCGGATAAAAATAATTCATTGGTTATTATTGATAATCTGGCTACGGGAAGTATTGATAAAGTACCTCAATCGCCTTATGGCAATGTACGCTTCATCAAGTGCGACGTAAATGAATGGAGGGATGTTGCGGGCATCATGTATTCCCAGTCGTTCGATTATATATTTCATTACGCTGCATTAGTTGGTGTTACCCGTACTCTTGAAAATCCGGTAAAAGTGCTGAATGATCTTTCCGGTATTCACCATCTGCTTTCTTTGGCTAAAAACTGTGGGGTAAAAAGGGTTTACTTTTCATCATCTTCCGAAGTATATGGAGAATCTTTTCACTTCCCGCAACATGAAGAAACTACACCGTTAAACTCCCGCCTTCCATATGCTATCGTGAAAAATGCAAGCGAATCGTACCTGAAAGCATTCCAGCAGGAATATGGACTTGAGTATACCATTTTCCGATTCTTCAATACCTATGGGCCACGCCAAACAAAAGATTTTGTGATTTCAAAATTCATTGCGCGTGCGCTAAAAAATGAACCCATCGAATTATATGGCGACGGATTGCAAACCCGCACCTTCTGCTACATTGATGATAACGTAGATGCCTGTGTAAGCGCATTTAATAATAACCTTTATGTAAATGATGTAGTAAACATCGGCGGCGACCTGGAAATACATATTGCCGACATTGCGAAACTGATTGTGAAACTAACCCATTCCAAGTCGGAGATTCTTAATTTACCTCCCTTGCCTGAAGGTGATATGACCCGCCGTAAACCTGATATTACCCGTATGCGGAAACTGCTTTCAAGAGACCCTGTAACACTTGAGGATGGCTTGAAGAGGATTCTCGATGATACCCGGTTTATATTATAAAGCAAGCGGCAGTGAATATACCTTTATCCATACAGAAACGGATAAAAAAAGAAATAACCGTTTTCTGTAAAAGCCTTCCCCGGGAGCCCCGCGAGCTATACGAGCCCATGCAATACATGTTATCTATTGGCGGAAAGAGTTTGCGGCCATCATTGTTACTATTGACCTGCAAAATGTTTAAGGGACAAGTGAAAGATGCACTCCCGGCTGCTATTGCCATTGAGCTGTTCCACAACTTTACCTTGATACATGATGATATTACAGATAATTCTCCCTTACGGCGAGGAAACCCAACTGTACATGTAAAATGGAACAGCAATGTAGCCCTGCTCAGCGGCGATGCCTTATTGATAAAAGCTTATCAGGAATTAAACAAAACACCCCCGAAATATTTGCCTTCTATTTTTATATTGTTTAATGACGCTGCATTAAAAGTATGCGAAGGTCAGCAGTTTGATATGGAGTATGAAACCAAAGCGCGGGTGAGTATAGACGATTACCTGAATATGATAAGCATGAAGACGGCTGCATTATTTGCTGCTTCCATGTCTATGGGCGCTATTACTGCAGGGGCTTCTAAAAGCGATTGCAATAAGATGAAAGTTGCAGGTGAAAGTCTCGGAATGCTTTTTCAATTAAAAGACGATGTGTTGGATGTGTTTGGCAAACCGGGCAAAACAGGCAAACAAACAGGCGGCGATATTATACAGGATAAAAAAACATTTTTGCTGCTGAAAGCTATTGAACTTGCTAAAAGAAAAACGAAAACCGAACTTAATTTGTTGATTGGAAATACAAAACTTTCTCCTACAGACAAAGTGCAACGAGTGAAAAAAATATATGAAGATTTAGGTGTAGAAGAATACGCTAATCAGCAAATGCAGATATATTACAACAGGTTTAAAAAATCACTTACTTCTATTAAAGCGCCGGAAAAAGACATCCTGCTTAACCTAACGGAAGCCTTGCTTGACAGGGAAGTATAAGCGCTAGTTGCTTCCTGTCATTTCTCTAACCACTCTGGCAAGCCACTTAACCATCAAAAGCATAATGACAGCAGAGAAAATTGCTGAGAAAAATAAAATAAGGAAGTAATTACCTTTATCATCAAACTTGTCCCAAAGGCTTCCCATCAACCCCGATATTTTTCCTGCCATAGAATTTACCAGGAACCACGCACCCATCATTAAAGCCGTAAGGCGTGCAGGAGCCAGTTTAGATACCATGGACAACCCGATAGGACTAATAAGCAATTCTGCAACAGTAAATATGGCATAGGTGGTGAGCAACCAGCTCATACTGGTTTTATCTACATAAATATTGGTGCTCTTCACGGCAAAATACATGGTGAGGGAAGAAAGCCCTGCAATTATCATACCCATGCTGATTTTGAATGGGGTATTTACCTCCATCTTTCTTCGTTTTAAGAAGCCAAACAAGCCAATTACCAGGGGAGTAAAAATTACAATATAAATAGGGTTAGCCGATTGGTATAATTCCGGCGATATGAGGTTTTCCTTTTCGCCTTTTTGAGGCCATTCTGATTTAGGAAGATTTTGCAGATAAGGGTCTGTACCTTTCACTTCAATTGTATTTCCTTTACTATCCAGTTGAGCTACAAAACGGTCATTTATCTTATCAACTGTCATGGAATCTGAAGTAACTGTTTGCAACATACCAACAGGTTTGGTCCATTTTACTCCTGCCGCAGGCATGTGGCGATTGGTGTATTGATCGGCCCAAATGGTGAGGGCCGTACTGTTCTGATTATAAATCACCCAAAAAACAATGCTGACAATAAAAAATGAGAATAAAGCACCAAGTCCTTTTTTATCATCCTTATGGGCTGTAAAATAAAGACGGGCATAGAAAAATACAATAGGAATACAAGCAAAAAAGAAGGCATCATTTGTTACGGTATGGAGTAAGGGATGTCCTATCCAGCTACTCATGTTCCATCCAATAGCGCCTGTTATAATGGCAGGTACAAAAACCAGCAAAAAGATTCTTGATAAAGGCATATCTTCTTTCTGAATGGGTTTTACCACGTCGCCATCTTTTACATGCTTCATCATGGAAATAAAAATGCATAATCCTATTAACATTCCAACGCCAGCCGCGGCAAAAGCATAGCCCCATCCGTAATTATTACGTAACAAAGCGGCGACAAAATTGCAGAAGAACGCACCTATATTAATACCCATGTAGAATATATTATAAGCCACATCTTTCTTAGGTTTCAGATCTTCTGCATTATATATGTTCCCAAGGAGTGTACTAATATTGGGTTTAAAGAAACCATTACCAATGATAATTAACCCCATCGATACGTACATAGCGATATCGCTTTGGAAGGCCATACCAAAATACCCACAGGCCATTAAGGAACCACCTATTATAATTGCTTTACGATAACCTAAAAAGCGGTCAGCAATAAGTCCCCCAATAAATGGAGTAAGATAAACGAGCGCAATGTAAGAACCTACAATATCGGCAGCAACCGTAGCATCAAATCCTTTTCCCCCATGCTTACGCGGATCTATCAGGTAGAGGAAAAAAATACCCACCATCAGGTAATAACCAAAACGTTCCCACATCTCAGTCATAAAGAGAACCCATAATGCTTTTGGATGACCTTTTCTTACAGTAATTTCTGCCATGATTTGTAGTTTTTGATTCCGTCAAATATAGAGATTATTTTATGTGGGCGATAAAAACCTGCTTTCTCATATAACTTTTTTTATTTCACGGAAATCTTTATTTTCGTATCTCCTTGTACCATAAAAATCAATTCCCATGGAAGAAGAAAAACAGTTCAAACCATTTATCTCAGCAAGCGATTTCATTCCTGAGTTTACCTTACGGTCGATTATCCTCGGCGCTATTTTTGGTGTCATATTCGGGGCAGCATCTGTTTATTTAGGGTTGAAAGTCGGGTTAACGGTAAGCGCTTCCATACCCATTGCTGTATTAGCCATTTCAGTATTTAAAAAACTGGGCAAGGCCAGTATCCTTGAAAGCAATATTGTACAAACCATTGGCTCGGCAGGCGAATCGGTTGCTTCGGGTGTTGTATTTACCATACCTGCACTACTATTTCTGTCAGGTGGAAAAGATTATTTCCACTATTTCCAGATTTTTGTATTAGCCCTTGCAGGCGGAATTTTAGGAGTACTTTTCATGATTCCCCTTCGTCGTTCGCTTATTGTAAAAGAACACGGCAAACTCCCCTACCCCGAAGGGACTGCCTGTGCCGACGTGTTGGTAGCCGGAGAAAAAGGTGGTAAGCTGGCACAAAAGGTTTACTATGGAGTGGGCATCGCGTTTCTTTATAAATTACTCATGTCTATTCTTGGTTTTTGGAAAGATGTTCCCTCTTATGTTTTTGGAAAAAATTCAGCTTTACCGAACGCAACCCTGAGTGGTGAAATAACTCCCGAATTACTTGGTGTAGGTTATATTATAGGTCCCCGCATTGCTGGTATTATGGTGGCAGGCGGTGTATTGTCCTGGTTTGTGCTGATACCACTTATTACTATGCTGGGTAGCGGACTTACGAGCGTGTTCCCTCCGGAAACTACACAACTTATTTCGCAAATGAGCCCAGACCAGATATGGGGACGCTATATCCGATACATCGGGGCGGGAGCCGTTACTTTTGGTGGGTTGATGACATTAATTAAAACATTACCAACTATTATCAGTGCATTCCGCGATTCGTTTAAAGATTTAAAGGAAAGCAGGAATGAAAAAAAAGTCGAAAAATCACGTACCGAAAAAGATATTCCATTGATATATGTATTGGTGGGAAGTGTTGCGCTTGTTGTATTCATGTCTCTCATTCCGAACATCCCTACTAATTTTCTTTCCGCTATAATGATTGTAGTGTTCGGTTTCTTTTTTGTCACCGTATCGTCGCGCATCGTAGGGTTGATAGGTTCCTCCTCCAATCCCATTTCAGGTATGACGATTGCTACCTTGATGGCCACTTCTCTTATTTTTGTGGGCATTGGCTGGACAGGCGATGTATACCAACCGATTGCTTTGGTAGTGGGTTCTATTGTATGTATTGCTTCTGCTAATGCAGGGGCTACTTCGCAAGATTTGAAGACAGGATACATCTTAGGAGCCACTCCCATCAAACAACAGTTGGGGTTAATAATCGGGGTGCTGGCATCTACCGTAGCGGTTGGGTTTACGCTTACATTGTTAGAACACAACATTGGTATCGGCTCACCTACACCGGAGCATCCACATCCATTGCCCGCTCCACAAGCTACATTAATGGCAACAGTTATAAAGGGTTTATTAAGTCATAATCTTCCTTGGGGATTAGTGCTTACGGGCATGGGAATTTCCGCCGTAATGGAACTCTGCGGAGTAAGCTCATTGGCGTTTGCAGTAGGCGCTTACCTCCCACTTTCCAGCACTACACCGATATTTGCGGGCGGTGTTGTAAAATGGCTGGTGGAACGGAAAAGCAAAGCCAGCGAAGTAGAATCAGATATTGGTCCCGGTGCATTATTCAGTTCTGGCTTAATTGCCGGCGGGGCTATTACCGGAATTATTATCGCTATTTTAATTGGGATGAATATGGGTACAGGAGCCGATGGAAAGCCCGTTTCGCTGGCAGATAAATTGAATACAGGAATAGGAGAAAGCATGGGCGCCTGGGGCGATTTGGTCTCACTGGGTTTCTTTGTACTGCTTGCTTTTATTCTGTATAGATATGGAATTAGTAAGCAGAAGGGTTCTGCTGTATCGTAAGAAGGATTCTTAAACACAAAGGACACAAAGAAAAATACACACAGAGAACAAGATTAGTGAAATGCTCATCATTCTTTGCGTACTTTGTGAAAACTTTGCGCTCTTTGTGGTTAAATAGGTAATAAATTATGGAAAAATATTCATATAAAGACTTTGCATTAAATAAGTCATTTAATTTAGGAGTTGTCACCCTATCGGAACAAGAAATTATTGATTATGCCAAACTCAACGACCCGCTTGAGTTTCATACCAATAAAGAAGTTGCGATGAAAAGCATATTCAAAGGATTGGTATCAAGCGGGTCACAAATCTTGAATACTTTTCATGTAAGGAGTTGGGTAAAAATGTTTGGGGAATCTATTCTTTGCGGACTTGAAATAAACAACTGGAAACTCCTGAAACCTGTTTATGCCAACCAAGCTATAAAAGGAAAGGTAACCATTGCCTTTTTTAAACCAAATCCTGAAAAGAAGCATTGTGTAATTACATGGCATTATGAATTTGCGGATGAAAAAAGCGGTGAACTGGTGCAAAAATTGGATATTACGGTAATGCACAAAATGGATCAAGTTAGCTTTTAGCTTACTTTCTTGCTTCCAATCCCCTTTCAGGATAATCGGTAATAATCCCATCAACGCCCATTTTTATGTGGGCAAGCATATCCTCTTTTTCATTTTCGGTCCACACCCACGATTTCATTCCCAAGGCATGAATATACTTCACCCATCTTTCGGTAGTAAGTTTGTAATAGGTGCCACAAGTATGCGGAGTAAACGTTAAGGTCTTCATTCTCCGCCGGATAGTACGGGGGCTACGCACCAGCATTCCTAGCATAATACCCGGGTTGTTTTTATGAATAATATTTAGCGGGCGCATATCAAAGGACTGGATGAGTATCCTGTTGTTAATACCGAATGGTTTTAGTTCATCAAGTACCAGCTTTACAAAATCTTCCGGTGGAGGATGTAGCTCATTATCAGTAATCCAACTGCTTTTTATTTCAATGATATAGATGGGCAAAGGCTGGGAAGTCTTTTTTAAGAATTCCTCGACCTGCTGAATAACCTCCGATAATAAGGGTTTATACGCAGCTATCTTTTTTTGCTTCGGGAAATCAGGGTGGCCCCGTAAGCCGCAATCGTATTGCTTTATGACCGAATAGTTCATACGGTAGAGGTTCTTCCTTCTTAAAAAACTTACTTTGGAATGATTTGGTTTTGTGCAGGTTTTAGGGTTCATCCAAGGCTCGTGAGACACAACCACCTTATTATCTTTCGAAATGACAACATCCAGTTCAATTCCATCTAATCCGATACCTGCCGCGTAAAGAAAGCCCTGTAATGTGTTTTCAGGATATACTCCTCTCGCTCCCCTATGTCCGTATATTGCCGTCACCCTAAATCGCTTATCTTAAAGCAAACATACGAAAAATGCCCTAATATCTATGGGATTGATATATAGGGCAAAGCTTATGTAAAGATTATACTTATTTTTACCCGTTCAATTTAATAAAACAGTGGGTAAAAAACAAATTTCAAGGCTTGAGTTCTTCGAGCAAATGGCATTAAAGAAACCGCGCAAAGGGTTGCTAAATCGCTATTACTGGAAAGATATTACTTTTTTTTGCGATTATTTTTCACACGAAGAAATATCGGTACTTGAAGTAGGCTGCGGAACCGGGGAACTTATTGGCAAGCTAAAAGGCAAGCACAAAGTAGGTATTGATTTCAGCCCCGCTATGATTGAGCAAGGGAAAAAGCAATTCCAAGATGTGGAGTTTCATTGCATGAATGCTGAAAATATTCAGCTTACGGAGAAGTTCGATCTCATTATCGTTTCAAACCTGATTGGTTACCTGGATGATATTGAAAAGGTTTTTCTGGAACTCCGTAAGGTTTGTCATCCGGAAACAAAAATCATTGTAACCTATTACAATTATGCCTGGGAACCCTTGCTAAAACTGGCTGAATTTTTGGGTATTAAATCAGGAGCTTCTAATCTGAACTGGCTCACGTTACGGGATATAAACAACCTGCTCTATGTTTCAGGGTTTAATCCTTACCGCAATTTAAGGCGCATGCTTTTGCCGGTTTATATTCCTATTATTTCACCCCTGTTTAACCGTTACATTGCCAAGCTTCCGGTGTTTAAATATTTCTGCATAAACCAATATGCTTTTGCCAAGCCCCTGCCTGAAGTTACAGCACAGGAAGCTGATACAAAATTCTCTACATCAGTCGTTATACCCGCAAGAAACGAAAGCGGTAATATTGAAAATGCCATCAAGCGTCTTCCTAAATTCGGCAAACATGTCGAAATTATTTTTATTGAAGGAAACTCTACCGATGATACCTGGGATAAGATACAAGAGATTCAGAAAAAATATGCCGGTACACACGATATTAAAATTGACCGGCAGAAAGGCAAGGGCAAAGGCGATGCAGTCCGCCTTGGATTCGACATTGCAAGCGGCGACATCTTAATGATTTTAGATGCTGACCTCACCGTTCCGCCTGAAGATTTACCCAAGTTTTACAATGCCATTGCTTCCGGCAAGGGCGACTTCATTAATGGTTCACGCCTGGTTTACCCAATGGAAAAAGAAGCCATGCGTTTCCTGAATTTGTTAGGCAATAAATTCTTTAGCTGGGCTTTTACCTGGTTGCTCGAACAGCCCTTTAAAGATACCTTGTGCGGAACGAAAGTAATATTCAAGAAGGATTATAACCGACTGATTGCAAATCGTAAATTTTTTGGAGATTTCGATCCATTCGGAGATTTTGATTTGATATTCGGGGCATATAAACTCAACCTGAAAATTGTTGAAATACCTATCCGCTACCGCGATCGCACTTACGGCTCCACTAATATTTCCCGCTTCAAGCATGGCTTACTCTTATTGAGGATGTGTGCTTTTGCAGCCCGGAAGATCAAGTTTATATAATATAATTGTAGGGTTGCTGAGAACACTTAATAGACTTATTGTGTAATATTGGGGATTGCAAAAAATTGCTTAAATTTGTTATGTTCTAATAACAAGAAACCATGATACACACGATTCTAATACCATCAGATACGGACATTCATTTGTCAATCCCAAAAGAATATGTAGGTAAACAAATAGAAATATTGCTTTATACTACAGATGAAGGAAAAGAAGAAAAAGCTCCCATTACGAAAACCCGTAAACTGCGCGGAACCCTTAAATTATCGGATGAACAGTACAAAGATTTTCAAAAACATGCTAAGAATATACGCAGTGAATGGAAAAGAAGTATTTAATGGATACCAATGCTGTTATTGATTATTCAGACAATAAACTGCCCGATAACAGCGCCAACTTAATAGATAAGATAGACACTCAGGTTTCTGTCATTACCCGGATGGAACTTTTATCATGGCATAAAGCCACACGTAAGCAAATACAGGTACTCCAGAAATTTATAAATGGGTCTAATGTCATTGGTTTACAGGAAAACATAATTCTTAAAACCATTGAACTGCGCAAGCAGTATAAAATTAAACTCCCTGATGCCATTATTGCCGCTACCGCATTGGCAAGCAAAATGGATTTAATTTCCCATAATATTGCCGATTTCATCAAAGTTCCCGGACTTAAGGTAATTGACCCGTGGCTAAAGTAAAGAGCGCTTTTTTTTGCCAGAACTGTGGTGCCCAATCTCCTAAATGGATTGGAAAATGCCCTTCGTGCGGCGAGTGGAATACATACGTGGAAGAAGTTATCCAGGCAGAAACAAAAAGCACCAACTCATTTTCTGCCGCTGCAGAGAAACCTACTCTTATTTCTGAAGTGGAAAATAATCCGGCTCCGCGCATACCTATGCCTGGCAAAGAGCTAAGCAGAGTACTCGGAGGTGGCCTTGTGCCCGGTTCACTTACCTTGTTTGGCGGAGAACCCGGTATTGGAAAATCGACCTTGTTATTACAAATAGCGCTGGCGGCTAAGAACCTGCGGGTGCTTTACATTTCGGGAGAAGAGAGCCAGGAACAATTAAATATGCGTGCCCGCCGCATCGGTATTAAAAACCAGGAATGTTATGTACTTACCGAAACACTCATCCAAAATATTTTCCAGCAGGCAGAGGCGATGAAACCGCAGTTGCTTGTGATAGATTCAATACAAACACTTTATACCAGCCATATTGATTCTTCGCCCGGAAGTATATCGCAAGTACGCCAATGTACTGCTGATTTGATGCGGTATGCTAAAACCACCAACGTGCCGGTTTTTATCATAGGACACATTACCAAAGACGGTTCCATTGCGGGCCCTAAGGTATTGGAGCATATGGTTGATACGGTATTGCAATTTGAAGGCGACACGCACCATTTATATCGCTTGCTGCGCACGACTAAAAATCGTTTTGGTTCCACCAACGAATTGGGTATTTATGAAATGACCGGTGCAGGATTAAGAGAAGTAAGCAATCCTTCTGAGGTGCTTATAACAGCTCGTGAAGAACCGGTAAGCGGTGTGGCTATTGCCGCTGTAACCGAAGGCGCCAGGCCCTTATTGATAGAAACACAAGCGTTGGTGAGTTCGGCTGTTTATGGCACTCCACAACGTTCATCTACAGGATACGATTTGCGCAGGCTATCGATGATGCTTGCCGTGCTTGAAAAACGATGCGGATTCAGGTTAGGCGCCAAAGATGTATTCCTGAATATTGCAGGCGGAATAAAAGTGGAAGACCCTGCTACCGACCTCGCTATTGTTACAGCTATTCTTTCTTCCAGCGAAGAGATACCTGTTTCACCCAAGTTTTGTTTTGCCGCTGAAATAGGTCTTTCGGGCGAAATACGCCCAGTAAACCGCATAGACCAACGCATTGCCGAAGCGGAGAAAATGGGCTTTGAGCAGATATTCATTTCCCGCTACAATAAGAAAGCAATTCCTGAAAAAACGACGATAAAGGTTGTGACGGTAGGCAAGATGGAAGAGTTTTTCAGTAAAGTGTTTGGGTAACATTCTCTTTACACAAATTTTATACATTTGCATTTAACACATATACTTACATTCTATGAAAAAATGGCATTTAGGCGCAATTCTTGCAATTGCATTTGTAATTACACTTGGAGCCTCTTCCAATAATCCTTCAGAATCTATTGCCAAACCTGAAGATGGATTTAAGAACCTGAAGGTTCTTCCCAAAGACATAAGCGAGAAAGCCCTTGATTCTGTTATGGGCGAATTCTGTATTTCCCTAGGGGTACATTGTAATTTCTGCCATGCCCGCAAAGAAGATACTACTCAAAGAGGACTTGATTTTGCCAGCGATAAAAAAATGGAAAAAGAAATAGCGCGCCACATGTATACCATGACCGCTAATATCAATAATACTTTCTTTAACTGGAAAAGCTCAACCCATCCGGATACCATACATACAGTTGTTTGCTATACCTGCCATAGAGGAGACAAATTCCCTGACTCAAAAATGTTTTTATCGAGGATTGATTCCATTGAACAGGCATACCACAAAAACAGGCCGCACTAAAGGTAAGTGCCTCTCTGCCTACTACTTCAATAATACCTACGTTATTATTCTTGGATTATCGCCAAAATAGGTGTATATTGCTTGAATCTGCAAAACCCTCCTATAATTATTAAAAACAAAATCAATGGCATTTCCAAGCAAAAATTTAAAAGTAGCCCCAAAAGCTCCTGTCGCATCCGATATAAAATCGAGAAAAGAGTTTGTGGAGGACTTACCTTCTAAAGTAAGAAATACTGTCCGCGGTGTTGACTTGATACTAATCAATGAAGCTATACTTGCCATTTCGGCAGGCCGTGCAACAATTAATGGTAAAGCGCCCAAAACCCGTGTAGAAATGTATATCCTTATTGCTTCCTATTTCACAACTGTGCGTACAAGCCTCCACATGTATTTTAATGGAGCAGAAAACATTAAGGACAATTACACGGTTGTTATTAACTATAAAGATCAGCCTGTAACTATTAAGTTTCCGGAAGTTCCTGTCGAAAACTAGGTTCAGATCCCTTTTTACCATATTGTATTTCCGGGAGTAGCCACATAAAGCTATATCAGGTTGATTGTATGTGGCTTATCCAATAAGCTAAGCCATTACACAAAATAAAGAGCCGGTGTTTCTGAATATGGTGCTATAAAATGAGTATCTTTGCTTTATAATAAATATAATTAAATTTTATGATGAACATTTTTGTGTCTAATTTGAGTTTTAAGTTTGATGAAGATTCTTTGAATCAATTGTTTCAAAATTACGGTGAAGTTAATTCGTGTAAAATCATTACAGATAAATTTACTGGCAAGTCCAGGGGATTCGGTTTTGTAGAAATGAGCAATGTGGCTGATGGCCAAAAAGCTATTGATGCACTTAATGATACTGAGCATGATGGAAGAACTATTTCAGTATCAGTTGCTAAAGAAAGAACTGAGAACAGAGACAGGAACTTCGGCGGAGGCAGCGGAGGCGGAGGAAGAAAGAACTACGATAAGAAGTGGTAATTTCTCACTAGCTTTTGCCCCCTTAAAAGGGTTTCTTTTAATTAAAACATTAGCCTGGACTTATCGGTTCGGGCTTTTTTTATTTGGAAAACTCATTTAAACAGCGTCCCCATAGGGAAAGCGAAGTAAGGTATAATTTTTTATGAATTTTGTTTGTCACGATTTGTCACACTTTTTTCAAGTTTAAAAATCGGTAAAAAGAGGATTTTTTGACGGTTTTCTTTTTGCTATTCAATCACTTACACTAAGGAGCATTGAAGTGGCTCTACTTACTGATATAAAAAGATTTCTGAAAAAATGATAAAACTGATAATCAAAGAAATTCAATGTAATATGGGAAAATATATTCTGTTCCTCCCCGGTGCCACCCAAAGAAATAGAAAAGTTCGAAAATATCCGTCCCTAAAATGCTTTGTAAATTTTGTTTGTGGCCCCGCTAGGAATCGAACCTAGATCAGAAGTTCCGGAAACTCCCATACTATCCGTTGTACTACAGAGCCAATTTTTAAAATGGAGGGCAAAAGTAGGAAGAATTTGGGTTTGGTGCCCTTCTATTCTTCATCTGTCACCTCATGCAAAGCAATATGCATCTCATTTTCTTTCACAAAGTTACACCAGTGGCAATCTTCCTTGCCGCAGCCTTTGCTAAATTCATGATTTTGTATTTTTTGCCAGGTATCTGTTATCTGTCCCAAAACTATATCAATATCTTCTCTGGTGATATTGATTTTCTCGGTTTTATACTCATCCTTTACAGGTTCCACAAAATCAAATTCAGCACTTACTGCATTCCAATTGTTGAATTTTTCGTTATCTAACAGAATTTTATAAAAGACTGCTTGTCTCCAATAATCACCACCAATTTTATCATCGCCAACAGGGCCTTTTAGTTTTTTCCTGGCCTTTTCGTAATTACCGGTTTTATAATCAACCACATTCACTTTCTTCCCCTCAAATTCAAGTTTATCCAGCTTACCATTTAGTGGAATACCATCTACTTCCACATTTCTTATATTCACCTCAAGATTTACAATTTTATTCCACTTATTTATATAAAAGCTATAGTATGGCGGAAGTATTTTGTGTCCATAATCCTTTCTGCGGAGATATTGGTCTTTAGTGAATAATTCCTGGTTATTTTCCATAAACTTGTCGTAATACTCCAACATTATTTCCTTAGACGAAAAAACATTGTTGTTTTTCTTCATTTCTTCAAATAACTTCTGCAAGGTATAATGCACCGCGCTTCCAAATGCCATAGATTCGCTCATTGCAGCAGGAATCCTTATGACGTTCATGTAATAAAACTTAATTGGACAATCTAAATAATTATTAAGGTTGGTTACACTCAAGGAATAGTTCTCCAGAATTTTGTCTATATAACTTTTATCTATCAGTTCTATTTCAGGTGATGAATTACCTGCAAACTGCAATTGAAGATATTCAGACACTGTATTTTCATTTGCAAATCTTTTTTCCTCTGCAATGCCTGTACCCTCAATTAGCTCTCCTACAAAGGTTGAACGCTCTATAACTTTATCGCTATTATCCTTTGTTGAAAATGAAATAGCCAGGTGTATTTTGGCTCTTGTCATAGCCACATAAAAGAGCCTCCTGGCCTCTTCCAGTTCATCTACGGCATAATTATCTGAAGTAAGATTATCCGGCATAGCAAATTCATAATGCCCCGAGGATTTCTTATCATCCCAAACATTTTTGTTACAACCGATTAAAAAGACATATTCATATTCCGCCCCCTTGGAACCATGTGCAGTAACAAGATTTACACCATCGGCCGATGCCGACACCTTTTCAAGATTTAGCCTGATATCATTATTTTTCATGGTTTTAATCATATCAAGCAACCGTTGTAAGGAGATCTCCGGGTTCTTATGTGTTTCGGATTTTATAAACTTGAACAGGCAGGTAATAACCTCCATAAGCCAAGGCTTATCCGGTGAATAAATAATAGTATTTAAGATGCCCGATTCACGTATTACAACTTCAAACAACACTTGTAATGTTAGATTGTTGGCAGCTTTAATAAGTTCTTCCAATACATCGCTCGTTTTTTTTAATTGACTTGCTTCAATCGTACTGAAAAGGTCAGGTTTATTACCGCCCTCTTCGCTAATGGCCCGGCGGAGTGAGGTCTTTTCATTTCTCCAATTAAAGTTTTTTTGTGCAACCTGCCGGCTAAGCTTGGCTATATCTATCGGAGGGATGTTAAAAAATTCATAATGCAGAATCTCAAAAAGCATTTCATCGCCGCTATATTCTTTGTTCGATTCTACGGCAAGATATTCTAATAAGGTAAGTATTTTTTTTACGAGGGGTATTTCTAATATGTTTATATTCCGTTTCATATTGAACCGGATATTTTTCTTTTCGAAATAATTAACCACATCCTCCACCTGCCTGTGATTGCGAAAGATAACTGCAATTTCGGAAGGATTTACTTTTTCAACGGAAATGAGTTCCTCAATTTTATCTGTTATACAAATAGCTTCATTTGCAGGATTGGGATATTCAATTATTTGAGGTGGTATGTTCAGATCTTTTATAGAAGGTTTAGCAGCTATGAGGTCTTTGCTCAGCGAGGTATCAATATTTATAAATCGCTCTTTATTTTTTTCAATAAGGCTTTTAGCTGCATCTAAAATGTTTTGGGTGGACCGGTAATTTTCTGTTAATACTATTTTAAGCAATCCGCTGGAATATTCATTGGCGAAATCTGTAATGTTTTTCACGTTGGCATCCTGGAACGAAAATATAGATTGATCGTCATCACCTACCACAAATACATTCGGGGATTCCCAATAATTAATCAGGTGTTGCAATAATTGTTTTTGAGAACCGCTGGTGTCCTGAAATTCATCAACCAAAAAATATAAATAGCGCTCCTGGTAATTTAAAAGAATATTATTATTTTCTTCAAATGCTTTCAGAACCCATAATATCATATCATTGAAAGTATAGCGCCGCTTTTCTTGCATCATGGCTTCATACTTAGGATATAAATTAACCGCCTCGCGCAGCTTCTCCATTTTTTCGGTTTCTTCCTTTACTGCGCCAACCTTTAGGTCTCCTTTCTTGAAATTTTTTGAATTCACTTTATAAATAAATTCATCCCTGTTAGGCAAGTCTTTCAGATACGTATCAATTTTGTCATTTAAGAATTTCACCGACCAGTTTTCTTTCTTAAAGCGTTCATATAAGTTTATTAACTTTTTAACTTCATAGTTGATATCGCTTTTAAAATTTTTGAGTCTGCTTTCAATTGGGAGGCTTTTCAGTAATTCGTTAAACAATTCTAATTGCTCAAGGTCAGAAATAGGTTCCATATTTTGCCTTCCGAAGTAAGAAGTATTATCCTGTATTACTTCATTGCAAAATGAATGAAATGTGTGAATGTTAACCCTGTAAGCAGCAGGCCCGATAAAACTAAACAACCTATTACGCATCTCTACCCTACCCGTATCGGTATAGGTAAGACAAAGTATGCCGTGCGGAGGCGTATCCGTTTGTTGTAATATTTTACCAATGCGTGTAGCGAGAATTTGTGTTTTCCCTGTTCCTGGGCCGGCTATTACAAGCACAGGGCCTTCAATATGCTCTACAGCTTCACGCTGGGTTGCATTGAGCTTATTAAAGGCTTCCGAAAAAGCCGTTTCATATTGTGATGCGAGTTTGGTCATTGGTTGGTTTATCTCAGCTCAAACTTTTCTCCCAAATATAGTTTGCGTGCTTCGGGATCATTGGCGAGTTCTTCGGTAGTTCCGGCTTTTAATATCCTACCTTCATACAATAAATAAGAACGGTCGCAGATAGATAATGTTTCGTGTACGTTATGGTCAGTAATCAATATCCCGATATTCTTTCTTTTCAAGTCTGATACTATCTTCTGGATATCTTCCACAGCAATAGGGTCGATACCTGCAAAGGGCTCATCAAGCAAGATAAAAGAAGGGTTCACAGCGAGGCAACGCGCAATTTCTGTTCTCCGTCTTTCTCCACCCGAAAGCACATCGCCACGTGCATCGCGTATGTGGGTTAAGCCAAATTCCTCCAACAGCACTTCCATCCTGTTTTTCTGTTCAATTTTGCTGAGTTCGGTCATTTCGAGCACTAACTTCAGGTTATCCTGCACCGTTAGTTTACGAAATACGGATGCTTCCTGCGGCAAATAGGATATCCCCATTTTTGCCCGCTTATACATGGGCTCGTTGGTAATGGGCTTATCATCCAAGTATATCTCTCCGGCATTGGGTTTTACCAATCCAACGGTCATGTAGAAAGTCGTTGTTTTGCCCGCCCCGTTAGGTCCTAATAACCCAACAATCTCACCCTTGCGAACTTCGACAGATACATCGTTCACAACGGTGCGTCGTTTATATTTTTTTATAAGGTGGGAAGTGCGAAGTATCATCGAGTTTATAAAGTCTGTAAAGTTATAAAGTTATAAAGTAAGTGGAACATTTTTACTTTTATATACTTACTCACTTAATTCTTGCAAGGTCATCAGGTAGTTTCCGTACCCGCTTTTCAACAAAGGTTGGGCAAGCTTTTCTAGTTGGGCCTTATTTATGTAGCCCATGCGGTAAGCAACCTCTTCAATACAGCCGATTTTTTGCCCCTGTCTTTCTTCTATCACCTGCACAAACTGGCTGGCTTGCATAAGCGAAATAAATGTTCCGGTATCAAGCCAGGCAGTGCCTCTTTCCAGCACACTCACCTGTAGTTTACCCATTTTAAGGTATTCTCTATTTACATCTGTTATTTCGTATTCGCCCCTTGCGCTTGGCTTAAGGTTTTTAGCAATCTCCACTACCGAATTATCATAGAAGTATAAACCCGGCACAGCATAGTTCGATTTAGGTTTCTGGGGTTTTTCTTCTATGGATATTACCCGGTTATTCTTATCAAATTCGGCTACACCATAACGTTCAGGATCCGATACGTGATAGGCATAAATAATGCCCCCATCGGGATCACGATTACCCTGTAAAAGCCTTCCTAACCCTACTCCATAGAAAATATTATCTCCTAACACAAGCGCCACTTTCTCCTTGCCAATAAACTTTTCTCCAATCACAAATGCTTGCGCCAATCCATTAGGGACTTGTTGTTCGGCATATTCGAATGTACAACCAAGCCATTTTCCATCGCCCAATAACCTCTTAAATCCGGGCAAATCATGCGGAGTTGAAATAATCAGTATTTCCCGTATGCCTGTCATCAATAGCACCGATAAGGGATAGTATATCATGGGCTTATCATAAATGGGCATCAGTTGCTTGCTAATAGCCAGGGTAAGGGGATGCAACCGTGTGCCTGAACCGCCCGCCAGAATAATTCCTTTCATATAAATAGATTAAATAGGGTACTAAACTACGAACTTTTTAATAATTTGCCTGTCAGTGCTTATCTTGAACAAAATAGACAGCCTAAGCATGGTCTTATTTTTGGTTTTTTATAAATTCATACTCGCCCATTCCTGCTTCTTTGCCCATCAACTCCATTTTTGGTTCTCCAACAAAAACACCCGACTTGACAGTACATCTTATATAATATTCCTGGCCATATTTTACATCTACATATAAATTGGTTGGTGATTCTGTTGTGGCCGATAATACATCCTTGCCTTCCTTGTATATTTTAACCTCCTCAACACTATTGTTTTTTACTCTACAAAGGTCGTTATTGCCCATGGAGACCTTATATGCTATAAGGCTACCTTTCTCCGCTTTTGGACGATAGAAATATAAAATGGCATACTTAGCGGTATCTCCATTCCCAAACTTTGATTTATGAATGGAATCCTTCCATC
>Ga0207037_10042_pt2 | contig 23850 bp, 20 predicted proteins | sample Alteio_BWMinCont_75_FD_153268 | JGI IMG/M metagenome (GOLD analysis project Ga0207037, IMG submission 153268) | Enriched cells from forest soil in Barre Woods Harvard Forest LTER site, Petersham, Massachusetts, United States -... | ecosystem: Environmental > Terrestrial > Soil > Temperate forest >... | reverse complement strand
GCGCGCCCGGCGCGGCGGCCATTGCCAGCGCACCTGCCAAGGGAAGTGCGAACCTATCTACCAAAACAAGAAGCTTGCCCTGACTGTGGTGGCGAGCTGAAGCAACTCGGCGAAGATGTTTCGGAGATGCTGGAAATCGAATCGATTCGCTTCAAAGTGATCCGCCAGGTTCGTCCCAAGTTGGCTTGTGCCTGTTGCGATCGGATCCTGCAGGCGGAAGCCCCGAGCCGGCCGATCGCACGAGGTGTAGCAGGACCCGGACTTCTGGCGCATGTTCTCGTATCGAAATTTGGCGATCATTTGCCGTTGTACCGTCAATCGGAGATTTACGCTCGGCAAGGAGTGGAGCTGGATCGCTCGACACTAGCGGACTGGGTGTGCGGAACAAGCCAGCTGTTCGAACCGTTGGTGGAAGCACTGCGGCGTCACGTGATGGCAGCACAGAAACTGCACGCCGATGACACACCAGTTCCAGTGTTGGCGCCTGGAAATGGAAAAACCAAAACCGGACGACTGTGGACCTACGTGCGAGACGATCGGCCAGCAGGAGACGAGATACCTCCGGCCGTGTGGTTCGCCTACTCACCGGATCGCAAGGGGGAACACCCGCAGACACACCTGAGCAAGTTTCGGGGCACACTGCAGGCAGATGCTTACGCCGGGTTCGAACAGATCTACGAAACAGGGCGCATTCAGGAAGCAGCCTGCTGGGCGCATGTGCGCCGGAAGTTTTACGATCTGCACGTCGCTCACAAATCTCCCGTCGCGGTGGAAGCGCTAGAACGCATCGGTGCACTTTATGCGGTCGAGAGCGACATCAACGGACGATCGCCTGAAGAACGTCGCGAGATCCGCAACACACGCAGTCTGCCGTTGCTCAGATCACTGAAACAATGGCTGGAAGAGACGTTGGTCAAGCTCTCGAAAAAATCGGATACAGCAATCGCAGTTCGTTACGCACTCGGAAGATGGGAAGCGTTGATGCGCTACTGCGACGATGGTCACTTGGAGATCGACAACAACGCCGCGGAGCGGGCGTTGCGCGCAGTGGCTCTGGGTAGAAAGAACTACCTCTTTGCCGGATCGGACCGAGGTGGAGAAAGTGCTGCAGCGATCTACAGCCTGATCGGAACAGCCAAACTGAACAGGATCGATCCTGAAAGTTATCTGCGCAACGTGTTGTCGCGCATCGCGGAGCATCCGATCAACCGCATCGAAGAACTGCTTCCATGGAATCTCTCTGCGGAATCCTGAAGGTTCATCCCGCGCCGCATAACCCATTAGACTTAACTTGTCCAGCTACCGGGAGCTAGTGGTGACGCGTCCCTTCGACTTTTCGTCCGAGGCAGCCACGCACTCCCAATTCTCATTTACTTTGCGGAATCCAAATAGAACAGTTTCATCTCCAGGAGACCACCGCGTGTGAACTGCGGCCTGGTTGTGGCGAGCGGTACGCGAGGGGAGAGCAACCCGAAAAAGCTTCAGCTTCTTCCCAGGCAATTTCGATAGCGGTATCCATTGTCGGTCTCGGTATACCAGAATTAGTGACCAGTCCAATTCGGGAAGAGATTCTCGGTACCCGTCGGGGTATGCAAAGCCGCCCGCCGCTGTCCACCGAGTTTGATGAGGCCTTACCCAGTGGGAACAAGCACCCAAGACAATGGCCCAATCTCTGTTCGTCGATGCCTCGGTATATCGCCGGATAAATTCTTCCGCCAGAACTGACAGTGCCGCTTGCCAGAAGTCCCGGTCGTCATCCGCTCCTAGTTTGGCCTTCACAACTTCAAAGGGAATGATTGGTTGTTCGAGTTTTTTCATGGGCGAATTACAACAGGAGTATGGAGTATGACACGTTAGAGCGGAAGCCAAACAAAACGTCGCGGATCTAAAATCAGCACCTTGTTAACGTCAGCGCCGAGATATCACCTTGCCGGTCCACGCCGGACGCTTACGGAGGTACTGCGCAGCACGTCGAAGCTGGATCGCTGGAGGGTTGGAAGGGGGCGACTGCATTGCTGCCCTCTATGCAGTATTTGCGCGTGATCGGATCTAGACCGTCACGTCGCGCACTCGCGCTCTTCAGAGTGAAGGATCGGCTCGATGGAGCGCAAGGACCTCATGATTATATGCCCTCTACGGCAAGCCGATGAACAAGATCGCAAGATTATTCTGTTGATGGCGCGGAAGATGGCCCTTCGGTAGCCTTACGGCATCAGTTGTAGTTAATTCCCACAGGCCGCTTTGAAGTCGAACAACCCTCCATGGGTGAATCTGCCTATTCCAGTCCATCTTGCCATCTGGAATCCACTTATCCGCTTGAGCTGGCAGCGTTTATCGGGAGTGGACCAAGACTAGTGGGACTAGAAGCGGCCAAGTTTCTATTAGCCGAATGATTTTGGAAGCGGAAATCAAAGACGGACAGTTCCGAGCCAGGCTAAGTGTTAGTCCTTAATAATTCGAAGTTCGTCCCTAAATACTCCCAGTTCGCTGTGGAATTGATGCTTGGTGGTATCCACCTCAAGCCGATTCTTAAGAACGAGTTTTGCTTCCTCGGCGGCAGCGCGTAACTCGGGATACCTGTCGTCATGGATTGAGGTCATGACAGCGCTGGCTAAGCGCTGTAGGCAGTTTTCCAATTCAGTAATCCTCTTCACAACTTCCGGTGCCGACGTTTGCGCCTTGACGTAGGTATCGAGTGCGACTTCGCCTTCAATACTCTCAATGGGTTGGGTGATGATGGTTTCGCCGTCCCTTGCTGGATGTACGACCTCCGGAACGATGCCCGCGAGTGGATTGGGGTTCGGCATTGGTGCATTATACCTCAGGGAAACGCCAGAGCGCGTGGGGTAACGAAAATTTGGTAGTGGGCTAATTGTGTGTTGGCGATTGGCCGGGCCAAGGTTCCCCCGCTTCTTTCATCTCTTTCGCATGGGACAGTGCCGCCTTGAGGCGGTCTAGTCGCCGTTCCAAGTCGGCTATCATCTTATCCCATTCGCTTAACTTTATCTTGACAATCTTATCCTGTTTGCTTAAACTTCTAGACATGGCACCTACCTCCGATTATCGCAAAGCCTATGAACATGCGAGAAATGAACTGGCGGACCTTTTGCAAAAGCAATTGGAAACGGAGCAGAGAATCGTCGTGGTTCGCAAGTCTCTCGAAACGCTTGCTGCGCTGTGTGAGGATGAAGGGATTGTATTCGAGACCAGCGTTGAGGCTGCGTATCTTCTTCAAAACACAAATCTGGCAGATGAAATTAGGCACATCCTCGTCGGCGCATGGCCCGGTTATTTGAAGCCTAACAGAGTGAAGGCAAACCTTGAGCAATTGGGTTGGGACTTGAGACAATACAAAAATCCGCAAGCGACGATTCACATGGTTATGAAGAGAATGGCTGAGTCTGGAACCGTTCAAGAAGAAGTGAGTCCAGAGGACGGAAAGAAACTTTATCGTGCGATTCCTTTGATGCCGCCAGTACAACTTACAGGCAAACTCAGCGAGCTTGGAGGGTTGAACAGTTCTAAGGTTTCGCCCGAGCTCGCCAAAGCAGCCCTGAAAGCGATAAGGAAGAAGGACTAAAGAAAGTGCCCCGCAGTCAGCGCTAACTGACTGCGGGGCGAGATTCAAGCGCGGACGAAGCCCGCACCCGAACCGGAAACTTGAGTGTAGGGCTTCTCCCGCAGAAAAACAATAGGGAGAAGCACAATGACCTGCCTGAGATGCAAACACGCCGAAGCAAGGCGATTCGGAACCTACGGACGAAAAAGAATCCAGCGGTATCGTTGCCCTGCCTGCAATTCCACGTTTTCTGAACCTCGCCAGCGTCCGCTTGGCCGTCACTACACCGATCCCGCGACAGCGGCGCGAATCATAAATCTTCTTCTCGAAGGAATGAGCGTTCGCGCAGTCTCCCGCGTGACTGGCGTTCACAAGGGAACGATTCTCTCGTTGCTTCTCACAATCGGCGACAAGTGCCGAACACTGTTCGACAAGCGCGTCCGCGGTATCCGTCCGCAGTTTGTACAAGCCGATGAACTGTGGACCTTCGTTCATACCAAAGAACGCCACATGCGTCCCGGCTCGCCGGACGAGTGGGGCGATTGCTACATTTGGATGGCGATTGATAGCGACACGAAAATGGTTCTCTCCTATTTGGTTGCCAAGCGCGAAGCGACAAGCGCCTATGCTTTCATCCGCGACCTGAGCGAACGAGTCGCCGGAAGATTCCAACTCACAACGGACGGTCTCCGCAGTTACGTTCCCGCCGTCGAAGAATATTTTGGAGCGGACGTGGACTTCGCTCAGCTCGTTAAGTTGTACGGAACCAATGACGGCGAAGGGCCAGAGTGGTATCAGCCGTCGAAAGTCACAGCAACCATTCCAGTCGTAGTGAGCGGAGACCCGGACGAATCGCGAATCAGCACATCCCACGTCGAACGCGCGAACCTGAGCGTGCGGACGCATCTGCGCCGCTTTACGCGCTTGAGTCTCGGATTCAGCAAAACAGTTGACCATCTGACAGCCGCCGTGAATCTCTATATGGCCTTCTTCAACTTCTGCCGCGTACATCAAACTCTGCGCATCACGCCTGCGATGGAAGCGGGAATCGCAGACCACATCTGGACCGTTCAAGAGCTTCTCGAATGGGGCGCGTGAGCAAATGGCTTTCCAAATTCATTCGCGCCCCACCACCAGCAACACACTTTTAGCCCACTACCGAAAATTTCACTTGACGGCATTTTTCTATGGGTGTAAGGGTCTTGCAATATGACGCTCCCTCAAATGGCGATGCGAGTTTATTGTTTGTGGGAATATATCTCCGCTAGTCAGTTGGAATATAGTCGAATCAGGCTAAGCCACTAGGTCCGCCGTTGGTGTGTGCAGGGAAATTTGTCTCACGGGAGGTAATAGTGCAATGAAAGTACTCTCGGCCCTAACCGCTCTCATCTTTTCATTTTCACATTTTCCATCTGCCCAGCAAGCCAGTCCTCCCGGGCCGAGTAGCTCCAGTCAGGCGACTACCCTGCTGACGCAATCTGTCGCAGCTTTGATGGGCCAGGCTGCGCTCAGTGACGTTATCCTCTCCGGAAGTGCCCGGCGCCTCGCCGGATCAGACGATGAAACTGGGTCAGGCGTGCTTATGGCCATCACCGACGGCGCCAGCCGCATGGACCTGAGCTTGCCTTCAGGAACGTGGAACGAAATTCTGAGTACCTCTCTGGCTCAACCATCAGGTAGTTGGACCGGTCCCGACGGCCTTACCCATCAAATGGCATTCCACAATCTGCTAGTCGGATCGTCTTGGTTTTTCCCGGTTTTTCCTATCGCGCGCGGACTCTCATCCGCTGGCTATGTTGCAACTTACGTCGGCCCTGAGATCCACAACGGACAAGCCGTGGTGCACGTCTCTGTCTCCCAAGTGTCAACTGCATACATCCCGCAAACGGTCGTCGCCCTTCAACAACTGTCAAAGCTCGATGTCTTTTTAGACTCTTTGACTCTGTTGCCCGCCGCAGTGAGCTTCAACATGCACCCCGACAACGACGCCCTCGTAGATATTCCAATCGAAGTACGTTTCTCCGACTACCGCTCGGTCAAAAGCTCCCAGGTCTCTTTCCACATTCAGAAATACATGAACGGGAGCCTCATTCTCGATTTTCAAGCTCAATCCGCCACTCTAAACTCTGGCCTGTCACCAAGCCAGTTCACCGTTCAATAGGGCCTTCCTTTGATCTGCCCCCTAGCTCCGCGCACGGGATCATACGACACCAAGTTCTCCTGAATTCATGACTTTCGTCTCTTTCCGTTCCTCGAATGGCCGCTCGCAGGGAGCCGTAGGCGACCGGAGAGCGGCCATTCGCCGCGCGAACTCTCGCGGCGCCAAATATCCCAGACTGCTGTGCGGCCGCTCTTCGTTGTACTCCTCTTTCCACCCTCCAATCTTTACCCGCGCCTCCAACAAACTCCCGAACCAGCTGGCGTTCAAGCACTCATCGCGCAACTTCCCATGGAAACTCTCTACAAACGCGTTCTGCACCGGCCGCCCCGGTTCGATGTGCACCAACTCGATCTTCTGCTCCATCGCCCAGGCCAGAAAATGCCGCGACGTAAACTCCGGTCCGTTGTCGCAGCGGATCGCTTCCGGCGCTCCGCGCTCGGCAACGATCCGATCCAGCTCTCTGGTCACTCGCCGGCTCGCAAAACTCGTCTCCACTTCCAGCGCCAAACACTCCCGCGTGTACACATCAATGACGCTCAACACCCGAAACTTCCTTCCGCTCTCCGCCGCATCGTGCACAAAATCCAAAGCCCACTCCTGGTTCGCTCCCGTCACCGTCGGACGCACAATTCCCGCTCGCAGCAACCGTTTTCTTCTCTTCCTGCGGATCAGCAGCCCCGCTTCCCGGTACACCCGATACACTCGCTTGTGGTTCACGTGCATCCCCTTCGCCGCCAGCTTCACCTGCAATCGCCGGTATCCCCACTTCGGTTTTTCCCGCGCCGCTTCCTCCAGCCGGGCTCGCAACTCCTCATCGTTCCTCCGGCTCACGTACCGCTGGCTGGACTCCGCCACGTTCAGCAGCTCGCAGATGCGCCGCTGGCTCACCAGAAAATGCGTCCACAGCCAGCGCGCTTCTTCCTTGCGCTCTACGAGCTCCACCCGTTTTTTTCAATCACCGCTTTCAGCATCTCCTTGTCCAGACTTAAATCCGCCACCAGCTTCTTCAGCCGCCCGTTCTCATCCTCCAGCTGCCGCAGCCGCTGTGCCTCCCCCACCGTCATTCCCCCATACTTTGCCTTCCACGCATAGATGGTGTGCTTCGACACTCCTAACTCCCGCCCCACCTCCGCCGCGCTCCGCCCCGCTTCCATCTGTTTCAACGCACCAATCATCTCCACTTCGCTATACTTCCTCTTCGACATGCCCCCTCCTCCCCACAATTTGCTATTTTCATATACACCTCTGCGCGGAAAATGGGGAGCAGGTCACCTTCTGTCATTTCAAGCGAAGCAAGGGCCGGGCTCGTGCACATTGAGCACTACGATTCCTTCGAGGAGGTATCTCATGGTCCGTCACGTCCACACTCTCTTGTTTCTCGCGGTTTTGTTACTCGCTCCTCGAATGGTGTTCGCACAGACCGCGATAGGCACTCCACCATTCAGCAGTGCCCAGAGAAGCTCGTTTGACACTATTGACCTTGCGAATTTAAACGTCCACTTCGCCATTCCCATAATCCACAAGCCTGGTCGCGGTGTATTGTTTCGTTATTCTATGAGCTACGACAGCTCGATCTGGGTGCCCACGACTGTGGGCCTCTCTAAGGCTTGGTACCCGGTCAACCTGCTCAACCCAACCTGGGGGTGGACGGCACAGAGCGCAGCTATGACCGGCTCTGTCCCCATTTTGAACTCGTCGTTGAGCTGCTTTGTTACAAACCCCATTACAGGCCAGCGCACTAAAGTTAGTTATCCCATTACCATCTACACGGGGTACGAAGACCCGAACGGCGTTTTTCATGCTGCGGGGATCCAAACGACCCCCGGATATGCCAACTGCGACTCAGGGCCCGTCCCTCCCGTCTATGGTGGGACTCAGGCAGCTTCCGACGGCTCCGGCTACGTGCTAACAGTCAACCTTCAAGCGAATCCCAGCATCGTCGTGCAATCTCCTGGGGGATGGACGATTCCTAATCCGGGCTCGTCCACCGGCACCTACATTGACAACAACGGCAACGAAGTGAGTACCTCCGTCGTTGGCGCAACCACTACATTTACGGACACTCTTGGAACGACCGCGCTGAGCGTGAACGTCGTAAGCTCATCACAAACAACTTATACCTACACCGCCCCCTCGGGCGCCCAAGCGCAGTACACGTTCAACTACACTCAAAAAACTGTTCAGACCAATTTCGGGTGCAGTGGCATCAGCGAATATCCAGCCACGCAGATCTATCTTCTGACCGGCATAACATTGCCAGACTCCACTTCCTACAGCTTTACGTACGAGCAAACACCAGGCGCGGCATCCGGCGTCGTCACTGGGCGTATTACCTCTGTTACGTTGCCTACCGGAGGAACCTTCACTTATACCTACACTGGGGGGAGCACAGGCCACATTACTTGCGCTGACGGTAGCGCATCGGGGCTCCAGCGATACACGCCGGACACTGGCTCGACTAGCTTTTGGAACTATGCTCGCACGGCGGGGGCTGGAGCTGCATACACAACGACGGTCACCGATCCATCCACAGCAGCCAATCAAACAGTCATCCAATTCCAGGGCATCTATGAAACCGAACGGCAGGTCTTCCAGGGATCCTCTACCTCCGGAACCCTCCTCGCTACAACTTACACTTGCTATAACGGAAGCGTGTCCCCGTGCAATAGCACGGCAATTACACTGCCTTTCACCCAGCGAAGCATCACGACCAAGTTGCCGGGCGCCAACAATTTAACAGACCAACATATTTTCAAGTACAACTCTTCCGTCTTCCCGATCGAGCAAGACGATTACGACTACGGCGTCGGCGCTGCGGGGGCTCTTCTGAGAAAGAAGGCCATTACCTATGCGCCATTAGGAAACAACATCATCGCTTCAAAGCAGCAAATAACTGTTACTAACGGCTCTGGCGCCACCGTTTCGCAGACGAGTTACAATTACGACGAGACCGCGGTCGTGGCAACTTCTGGGACTCCCCAACACACCAGCGTTACTGGTTCGCGTGGAAACCTCACCAGCATCAATTATTACACCCAAGGCTCGACGTATCTCACAAGGACGATGACTTACTTCGATACCGGCAGTGTGCAGACTGTGACGGACGTAAACGGCGGCCAGACGACGTACGCCTACGGAGCCTGCGGAAACTCATTTCCTACCTCCATCACCGAAGCGATTGGCACACTAACCAGATACATGACTTGGAATTGCACCGGTGGAGTAGCCCTAACGGCGACAGACGAGAACAATCAGACGACCACAAGTTCTTACACCGACACCCATTTCTGGCGCCAGGCTTCCGTCACAGACCCAACTAGCGTGGTCACCAACCTCACTTACACCAGCCAAACCCAGGCAGAGTCCGTCCTCTCCTTCAACGGCGGAAACTCGGCATCTGACAGGCTTGTGACTCTCGACAACGAGGGGCGTCCGCTTCTGGCGCAGGTAAGGCAAGCCCCCGGATCAACCAATTTCGATACAATCGAGACTGACCACGATAGTCTTGGCAGGCTCTCGCGCGTGACCCTCCCGTTCACCACGACCGCCGGTACAACCAATTCATCAGCTCCCGGCTCCGCCACGGGCTACGACGCACTTTCCAGGGTCACAAGCTTGAGTGACAGCGGCGGCGGAACCCTGACAAAGGCCTATTCACAAAACGACGTTTTGACGACACGCGGGCCGGCGCCCACTGGAGAAAACACGAAACGGCGCCAGTTTGAACGCGATGGGCTCGGCCGGCTCACCTCCGTTTGCGAGATTACTGCCGGTACAAGCGCCTGGCCTGGCGGGACATGCGCCCAAAACACAACTCAGACAGGATACTGGACGAAGTACGCGTACGATGCGGTAGGGCACTTGACAGGTGTTACGCAGAACGCCCAGTCGAGCGGATCGACACAATCGCGCTCGTACTCATATGACCTAATCGGCCGCCTGCTCACGGAGACGAACCCGGAAGCGGGCACGACCTCGTACACCTATGACACGGATGCTACCTGCGGCACGTACAAGGGCAACCTGGTCAAGCGCGTCGACGCGCTCGGCAACGTCACTTGTTTCAGTTACGATGCTCTCCATCGCCCACTTGCAGTGACCTATCCTTCCGGCTCGTACTCTTCCTTGACACCTCAAAAGCATTTCGTCTATGACGGCGCTACTGTCAACAGCATAGCGATGACCTTCGTTGAGTCGAGACTTGCCGAAGCATACACCTGCTTCTCACCGTGCGCGACGAAACTTACCGATATCGGGTTCAGCTACACTGCTCGTGGTGAACCGTCCGACGTTTATGAAAGTACCCCCAACTCGGGAACCTACTACCACGTCAAGGAACAATATTGGGCTAATAGAACACTGGAACAGCTCAGCGGTCTCTCCGCGCTTCCCACCTTTACATTCACTCCGGACGGGGAGGGCCGACGGTACGAGGTTTCGGCCTCCTCTGGCCAGAACCCCGTAACGAATTCCACATTCAATTCAGCCGGCTTCCCAACATCGATCACCTACGGATCCGCCGACTCCGACTCGTACTCCTATGATCCCAATACAAATCGGCTCACGCAGTACCAATTCAATGTCAACGGTCACTCCCTAACAGGTGCGCTTACCTGGAACGCCAACCGCACGTTACAGGCCTTAAACATCACCGACGCCCTTAATAGTGCCGGTACGCAATCCTGCTCTTTCTCGCACGACGACCTCATACGCATCGCCAGTGCAGGCTGTGGGTCGGTCTGGTCACAGACATTCGGTTATGACCCCTTCAGCAATATCAGCTATACGGGCAGCATGTCCTTCCAGCCTACGTATTCAATCTCAACCAATCGCGTGACCGAGGTTGGAAACTTTACGCCAACGTACGACGGGAACGGAAACGCCACTTCCGATCCAGCAAATACCTATTCCTGGGATTCCGCAGGTAAGGCGGTATCCATCAATGGTGTGAACCTGACCTACGATGCTTTCGGCCGCATGGTAGAGCAAAGCCGCTTGGGATCCTATACCCAGATCGTCTACGGACCGCATGGACGCAAGTTCGCCCTAATGAGTGGATCGACGCTTCAGAAGGCCTTCGTGCCCTTATTAAGCGGTTCCCAAGCCGTTTACAATTCCAGCGGTCTCTCATACTACGGCCATTCCGATCATCTTGGGAGTGTCCGCTTGGGTTCTAGTCCAACACAGACCGTTGCATTTGATCTATCCTATTCGCCCTTCGGCGAAACCTATGCCAGCTCTGGTTCCACGGATCCCGGCTTCACCGCGCAGCGTCAAGACACCGTATCGGGCCTCTTCGATTTCGCGGCCCGCGAGTACAATAACGTGGGTCGTTGGCCGTCTCCGGATCCATCTGGGCTCGCTTCTGTCCGTCTCCGCGATCCCCAGACCCTCAATCGATACGCTTACGTTCGGAACAACCCATTGACCCTGATTGATCTGCAAGGCCTCGATGAGCAAGACGACTGCGACGAAGACTGTGGATCTGACGACGGAGGACTGGACATTGATACTGGCGGTGGTGGAAGTTTAGCGACTTCACCTATCGACGACAGCGGAAATTCACCGGTGGGTTCTGATGCCGATCTCCCACTCGAAATGCCTCAGATCCTTGGCACAAACGCCATGCCGGGCGAGATTGAAAACAGCACCCCAATAGGTATCGATGGATCTACATATTACATCTTGGGCTCCAACGCAGTAGATTTCACGTCCTCCACTGGTCCCTCCTTTCAGGATCAGCAACTCCAAGGAATCGCGCCGGGCGTGGTACAAGGTGCAGGCTCAATAGGAGACGGTTCAACGGTTCTCGCCTTCTATGGTCTCTCTGCGGTACCTGGTGGGGCGTATGCCCTAGGTTTGATAAAGTCCGTAGCAGTGGCCCTTGCGTTGACGCAACTGGCTGAGTTTTTCAATCAGGGGGATAATTCTGAACCAGGCCCACCACAAGATGGTCACCCTCATGACGCAGAACCTAACGGAGGTTATGAAGGGCCAGAGCCGGCGCCAATCTCTGGTAGTCCTCCCTCTCCTCCTCCTCCCCTACCTCCTGATGTAATACCTTAGGAGTGGAGCAACACAGGGTGTTTCATCCATTAGCCGATACGCATGGATCTGACTTTTCGGCGCACGACAGGAAAGGCTGCATTGTTTCGGGGAAGGCAATCAGAATATGCAATTCATCAGAAAGGTTTTGTGCTGGATTTTCGCATGCACCTCCTTCCTCTACTTAGAAAACTTCCATCAGGTCATTCTGTACATGATCCATCAGGATTATGCACCTTCGGTTTTGCGCAGCCTGCTCATCGCAGCGTCATTCGATATTCTTGTGGCCGGCATCTCTGGAGTGGCTTGGTGGACCATCTGGAAGGGAGTCACCTCGGCAAGAGGATGGGCCGTTGCCGCGAGCGCTATACATATCCTGATTTTCCTACGGCAATTCATTATCCGCTCACGACCCGTCTGGGGTCACCACGTGGGGGCGCTAATTATCGGAATAGTCGGACTGGTTACTTTTATGTGGCGCGATAAACATCTTTGAGCGTTCAGATACGGCCGTGCCGACAAATTTAAGTTTCTTTCTTGCTGAAGATTGGGTCAAATGGGTATTCTTATGCTTCTATCTTCTTGTAGGATATGTGGACATCGGAGGTAGTTGTGTCGATACGAACTGCAAGAAACCGGCAAGGTCTTGCTTCTCTCGCCATAGCATTCCTGCTCATTTCGGCAAGAGTCGCAGCCATCCCCAATCAGAATACGCAAAGCCAATCGAAATCTCCAACAATGCCTCCAAAGCTGCCTCGGGCCCTAGTCGATGTGAAGCTTATCGGCTCCAAGGAGGGTGCGGACTTCGATTCCTATCTGAAGAACGTATACGTTTCGGTGAGACACAATTTCTTGTCAGATGTGCCCGATTCATTCATGAAAGGAGAGAAGGGGGTCGTAGTGGTCAGACTTCAGATTCAAAGGGATGGAACGTTGTCTGAGAAGTCTCTGGCAATCGTTTCCAGCACGGGAACGAAGGACATGGATGAGGCGGCTCTCAGGGCGATTCGCACAACTGCCCCGTTTGTGGCTCTCCCAAAAGAATACACCAAACCAAATATTGACCTGCAATTCAGATTCTTCTACAACACCAGCCCTCCAGAGCCTGCGCAATAATCTTGGGCGGTGGCTCATCCTTCAGAGTGCTTGATTATAGGGTCGGCTCCTTCGACCGAGTAAACTTAGTTGCGCTAACGGCTGACCAGCGTCCTGGCTCTGAGCTGCCCCCAACTCCGCGCACGGGATCATACGGCGCGGGAACCGTTGAACACTCCTCCGCAACCATCTGATCTGCCCCCTGGCTCCGCGCACGGAATCATACGACACGAAAATCTCCTGAACTCATGACTTCCACCTCGTTCCGTTCGTCGCGCGAACACCCGCGGCGGCACATTACCCAAGCTGCTGTGCGGCCGTTCTTCGTTGTACTCCTCCCTCCACGCGCCAATCTTCATCCGTGCTTCAAACAAACTTCCGAACCAGCTCGCATTCAAACACTCGTCCCGCAACTTCCCGTGGAAACTTTCCACGTATCCGTTCTGCATCGGCCGTCCCGGTTCAATGTGCACCAACTCAATCTTCCGCTCCAGCGCCCACGCCAGAATATGCCGCGACGTAAATTCCGGCCCGTTGTCGCAGCGAATCGCTTCCGGCGCTCCTCGCTCCGCCACAATCTTCTCCAACTCTCGCGTCACTCTGACCTGCCCCCTAGCTCCGCGCACAGGATCATACGACACCCAGATCTCCTGAACTCATGACCTTTGCCTCAGTCCGCTCTTCGAGTTGCGGCGCGCAGGGAGCCGTAGGCGACCGCAGCGCGGCAACTCGCCGCGCGAACTCCCGCGGCGCCAAATACCCCAGACTGCTGTGCGGCCGCTCTTCGTTGTACTCCTCTTTCCACGCTCCGATCTTTGCCCGCGCCTCGAACAAACTCCCGAACCAACTCGCGTTCAAGCACTCATCGCGCAACTTCCCGTGGAAACTCTCCACAAACGCGTTCTGCACCGGCCGGCCCGGCTCGATGTGCACCAACTCGATCTTCTGCTCCATCGCCCACGCCAGAAAATGCCGCGACGTAAACTCCGGCCCGTTATCGCAGCGGATCGCTTCCGGAGCCCCGCGCTCCACCACGATCTTCTCCAACTCCCGCGTCACCATGCGGCTCGCAAAGCCCGTTTCCACCCGCAGCGCCAAACACTCCCGCGTGTACACATCAATGACGCTCAACACCCGAAACTTCCTCCCGCTCTCCGCCGCATCGTGCACAAAATCCAAAGCCCATTCCTGGTTCGCTCCCGTCACCACCGGACGCACAATACCCACTCGCACCAACCGTTTTCTTCTCTTCCGCCGGATCAGTAGCCCCGCTTCCCGGTACACCCGATACACCCGCTTGTGGTTCACGTGCATCCCCTTCGCCGCCAACTTCACCTGCAATCGCCGGTATCCCCACTTCGGTTTTTCCCGCGCCGCTTCCTCCAACCTGGCTCGCAACTCCTCATCGTTCCTCCGGCTCACGTACCGCTGGCTGGATTCCGCCACGTTCAGCAGCTCGCAGATCCGCCGCTGGCTCACCAGAAAATGCGTCCACAGCCAGCGCGCTCCTTCCTTGCGCTCTACGAGCTCCACCCGTTTTTTTCAATCACCGCTTTCAGCATGTCCTTGTCCAGACTCAAATCCGCCACCAGCTTCTTCAGCCGCCCGTTTTCATCTTCCAGCTGCCGCAACCGCTGCGCCTCTCCCACACTCATCCCGCCATACTTCGCCTTCCACGCATACACCGTGTGCTTCGACACTCCCAGCTCCCGCCCCACCTCCGCCGCTGAGCGCCCCGCTTCCATCTGCTTTAGTGCTCCGATCATCTCCACTTCGCTATACTTCCTCTTCGCCATGCTCCCTCCTCCCCACAATTTGCTATTTTCATATACACCTCTGCGCGGAAAATGGGGAGCAGGTCAACTTGATCGGCACCCCATTTTCTGATGCATGTTGAGAGTTAGTTTCCGGCAAAATCTGACCTAGAGGAAGGGGGATTTGCCGTGAAGAGGAAACGCTTCTCTGTAGAGCAGATGGTCGCGGTTCTGAAGCAAGCGGAGGTAGGTGTGCCGGTGGTGGAGGTGTGTCGGAGGGTGGGGATCACCGAGCAGACCTTCTATCGATGGAAGAAGAAATACGTGGGCTTGGAGATCGACCAGGTCCGGCAGCTGAAGCAGCTTCAGGAAGAAAACGGAAAGCTGAAGAAGCTGGTGGCCGAGCTGAGTTTGGACAAGGCCATGCTACAGGATGTGCTCGCAAAAAAATTCTAAAGCCCTCGTGCCGCCGCCCAGTGGTGCACTACCTGTGCGGCGCGTATCGAGTGAGTCAGCGACATGCGTGTCGCACCGCGCAAGTCGCAGAGTCGACTCTTCGATACCGAAGCAGACGCGAGCCGAGAACCGCTCTTCGGCTGCGGATTCGCGAGATTGCCCAGGTCCGAATCGGTTATGGGTATCGCAAGATCCGGGTACTGCTGAAGCGCGAGGGCTGGCAGGTGGGCAAGAAGCTGGTGTATCGGCTGTATCGGGAAGAGGGCCTAACGCTGCGCTACAAGCCACGGCGGCGGCGATGCGCGGCAACGAATCGTCGGGAGCGATGCAAGCCCACAGCCCCTAACCAGGTGTGGAGCATAGATTTTGTGGCCGATCAACTGGCGGACGGACGCAGGTTTCGAGCTTTGACAGTGGTGGACGTGTTCACGAGAGAAAGTCTGGCGATCGAAGTGGGACAAAGCCTAAAGGGAGAAGACGTGGTGCGCGTGCTGAGCCGAATTGGCTTGCAACGGGCGGTTCCGAAAACGCTTTTCTGTGACAACGGCACAGAGTTCACTTCCCAGGCGATGGACTTATGGGCGTATCATGCGGGAGTGCGTATCGATTTTTCACGGCCCGGGAAGCCGACCGACAACGCATACGTGGAATCGTTCAACGGCACGTTGCGGTTGGAGTGCCTGGACGCCCACTGGTTCACGTCGCTGGCGGACGCAAAGCAGATCATCGAGGCTTGGCGACGAGAATACAATGAGAGTCGTCCTCACCGGGCTCACGGGGAGAGGACGCCACACGAAATCGCTTGTGAATTCGCGGCTAGCCGCGAATTCACAAGTACCAAAACTGCCGGAGACTCACTCTCGGGATGACGCAGAAAAAGGGGACCGCTCAAATTTGCTATTTTCATATACACCTCTGCGCGGAAAATGGGGAGCAGGTCACATCCAACCCTCCCCATTCCCTGAAAACGCATAGCCCCTCGGCACTCCCATGCTCCATGGCGACGCGCAGGAGATTACATGAAAACCGCCTCAATTGAAGGCTTTCGCCCGGGGGGCGTCTGGCTGGCTCCACAACAACTGATTGTCCCCAAAACATCTGTTTTCAGGACAGCTTCGAGGTCACCGCTAACCAGCTGCAATTGCAACACGGCGAGACTTGCCATTTGCTCGGGTTTTGTGGACAAGGCTGCTTGGGAAGTTTTTGAGCTCGCGCCTATCCTCGCCCGATTCGCGCTGTTCTTTCAAAGTTCCATCAATAGGTGTCGAGCTGGTTCACAGTCGAAGGATTTTGGTAAGACGCAATTCACCGACCTCGTTACAATTTCAAAAGTATCAAGAGAGGGCGTGCAATTAGCTAGAGCCGCCGAATGGTTAGTTCGACCTTGCCCTTTTGCACAATCGTTTGCACAATCGCACCCGAACATGCCCAAACGTGCCAGAGAAGGCCAGTTAGGACATTCCTAACCTGCTCAAAGGAAACAGGCCAGCGCAGGACGAATGCCCTCCGGAACCAGAGGTCGGGCGTTCGAATCGCCCCAGGCGCGCCATTTCAATTCTTTAAATTTATTTAATCCATTTGTGCAAAATGTTTGCACAGGCGCTGAGAACTACTGCCTTGACACAACGGCGGTTGAGAAGTAACTTGCCTCAATGTTTTTTTGGCTGGGGTTTGTGTGTGCCGTTGGTGTCCGTTCCCAGGAAAGATTTTACGGCACGGTTCTTTGCTTCGGCCAGCGTCGCACAGGTGAGCGTTGAGTTCAACGGAGCAGGGGAGCTGCGAGCTGCGCATCGCGGCTGAAATCTGAGAAAAAGTCTGGGGGTATGGTGATGGGTAAGAGATTCTTTTTTGTGGCAATGGCGTGTGTGGTCGTGCTCTGCGTGTCTCCGACGTTGTACGGGCAGGCGACCGGGAGTTTTTCCGGGACAGTTTCCGACAAGTCGGGATCGGTCATTACCGGCGCCACGGTGCGAGTGACCTCGGAAGGCACCGGTTTATCGCGCGATGCGAAGACGGATGACGCCGGCCACTATCTGATCCCTTTGCTGCCCGCAGCGATCTTCACCATCCATGTGGAATTCCAGGGATTTCAGACCATCGAGCAAAAAGAGATCCGGCTGCAGGTAGACGAACGGCGCGAACTGGATTTTACGCTCACACCCGCTTCCGTCGCCACCTCGGTTGAAGTGCTGGCCACGGAAGTTGCGGTTGAAACAGCCAGTCCTTCGCTCGGCCAAGTCATAACCTCGCAGGAAGTTGCGCAGCTTCCATTGAACGGGCGCGATTTTGTGCAACTTGCCACGCTCACTTCCGGCGCTACCGCGGAGACCAATCCCAACAGCTTTTTCACCGGTGGCGCGGACAGCGAAGTGGCTGCGCGCGGCTCCTTCTCTCTCTCCGTCGGCGGCTCCCGCCCCAACAGCACCGATTGGCTTCTCGACGGCGTGGACAACAACGAATTGACCGCCGGCGGTATCGGAACTTTTTCTTCTATCGATGACATTCAGGAATTTAAGGTTTTGACGTACAACTACTCCGCGCAATACGGCACTCGCGCCGGGCCTACCGTGCTGGTCACCACGAAGTCCGGCTCCAACGACTTCCACGGCTCGCTCTTCGAATTTCTCCGCAACACCTCTCTGGATGCCAAGAGCTTCTTCGCCACTTCGCCGGAAAAATTCAATCTGAACCAATTTGGCGGTTCCATCGGTGGACCAATCAAAAAGAACAAGACCTTCTTCTTCCTTGACGGCGAGCAAAAGGATCAACTCCACGCCATCACCTTCCCTGGCCAGGTCCCCAGCGCGGCGATGCACACCAGTGTCGCGCAGCCTTTCGCGGATTTCACCAACGACTCTTTCGGCAATCCGGCCTTCAACACCTTTACCATTAGCCCCGGTAACACTGTGAACGTGCCCGTCATCACCAATCCCTATCTGGTCGGTAACACGTTAGATCCTACTAAGCCGAACAATGCCTATTTCCAGTGCGTTGGCAGTGCCAGCGGCGCGCCAACCGCCGTCAATCCTAACGGCAGCCAGGTTCCCGGCGTTCCTTGCGCCAAAATACCCGCCGCCTTGATTAACCCGCTCGGTGCGGCCTTGATTAATCTGTACCCCCTGCCGAATGCTGTTAATGCCGCCAATACCGCCAAAGGCATCAACTTCATCAACGAGCCCATACGCAGCCTCTATGAAACGAAGATGGATGTCCGGCTGGATCACACCTTTTCTAGCGCCGACAATGTTTTCTCTCGCTTCAGCTATGACCAAGCCGTTTCCTATGTCCCGGGCGGCGGCGGGCCGGGCTCCTTTGCCGAGGCTAGCGCCTTTGGCAGCAATCAAGGAATCAGCAACCATGCACGGAGCGTCGCCATAGGGGAAACCCACGTCTTTAGCCCCACCACGGTCAATCAATTCAGTTTCGGCTATAACCGCATCTTCGATTACATTGATTCGCAGGGTACTGGCAGCTGCGCTTCAGCCAACCTCGCTGGCATCGGCATTCCCTTCGCCAACTTGGGCTGCACCGGCACCCCCGGCAGCGAGACGTGCACGAAGGGCGCCTATAGCTGCGGCTTGGTTTCGGTTTTGCTTGTCGACGGTAATTTCTCCCTAGGCGACCGCGGGTTCACCCCGTTTCAAGGCGGCACCGACATCTTTTCTTATGCCGATTCCCTCGACCTGATTCGCGGCAAGCACGACCTGCATGTGGGAATTGACGTGCGCGCCAACCAAATGAACGTCGGCACGGAAGCCTTCCAGGATGGCTTCTGGATTCCCCTTGGCCTCTTTTCCGGTAAACCCATCGCCGATATTACTCTCGGCTATACAGCCATCTCGGAACACGATCAGACTTTTAACGGCCCGGTCACCGGCCGCCGCTGGAAAATCTATCGCCCCTACGTCCAGGACGATTGGCGCATTACAAAAGATCTGACACTCAATATCGGTTTAGCGTGGGACCTTGCTACCCCCATTACCGAATCCGCCGGTCGTCAGGCGGACTTCATTCCTCCCGCCATCGCCACTGGCTCTTTTGCCAGCACTGGCGAGCTGCTAGTCTCGAATCAAAATGGTATCGGCAACGCCGCCGGCATCCACATGCAGTGGACCGCTCTCGAACCCCGCATCGGCGCCGCCTATAAAGTTTTTGGTAGCGACAAAACCGTCATCCGCGGCGGCTTCTCCATCTACCACGATTCCGTCTGGAGCCAGGGCGCTCAGGGCCTTTGGCAGAATCCTCCGTTCTTCGCCGAAGGCGATATCAACGCCTTCGGTGGGTGCCCAGCTGCCACGCCATCCGGTGGTACTCCCTTCTGCTCCACAGGCCCGGGCGGCGCTCCCAGCATCTCCCAAGGTTTCATGAATTTTGGCAACACTCCACCGACTCTATCCAGCTTCACTGGAACACTCTATTACGAACCCCAGGACTTCAGCCACGGAGAGGTGGTGCAGTACAACGCCAATGTCGAGCGTCAATTACCCGGCAACGTCGTACTAACCGTTGGTTACGCCGGCTCCCATGGCAACCACATCCTACTATCGGGCAATGCCCTCAACACCAGCGGCCCCACGGGCTGCGTTGGAGGAAGCTATACCCTCGGTTGTGCCGCCGGCGGCGCTCCCTACGTTTCGCCATTCAACACTCCCAATGGCAACGCGATTCTGGAATTTGCCGATCTCGGCAAAACCACCTACAACTCCCTGCAGATCAAGGCCGAGACCAAGTCCTCCAAGCACGGCCTCTACGCGCTCGTCGCCTACACCTACTCCCATACCTACGACAACGGTCTATCCGATGGCCTGGGTTCCGAACTGAGCGCCCCCTACTTCCCGCTGCCCAATTGGCAAAAGCTCGATTGGGGGCCCTCGCAGATCGACCTCCACAATAATTTCACCGCTAGCATTATCTATGACTTGCCCTTTGGTCGGGGCAAGAAGTTCGGCAGCGATTGGAGCAACCTGACCGAGTCGCTTCTCGGCGGCTGGCAGCTCACCCTCATCCAAAAAATCACTTCCGGCTTCGCCGTTCCGCTGATCGACAACAACAATACTTCCGGCGTCTCCTTCAATACGGGTGGCAACGGCAACACTTTCGAGCGTCCTGACCAGGTTGCCGGATGCAACCCCTACGCCAACCACACCGAAACCCATTACTTTAACGTGGCTTGTTTTCCTCAGCCCCTGGCTGGCGAACTCGGAAACGCCAACCGCGTGCCCGTATACGGTCCCGAATTTGTCAATACCGACTTCTCCGTCATCAAACGGTTCAAGCTGCCATGGGAAAACATGGATCTGAACTTCCGCACCGAATTCTTCAACCTCTTTAACCACGCTCAGTTCGGACAGCCAGTCAGTGACAGCAGTAACCCATTCTTCGGCGACGCCCAGTCCACCGTAAACAACCCGCGCCTTATCCAATTCGGCCTAAAGCTCACCTTCTAGACCGTGACCGCAGACAGAAACATTCTGGTTGAAATAAGCCGGCCCACCGCAGTCTTGGTGGGCCGGTCTTTTTTTTCTGGTCGCTTCGCAGTCTGACTGGTGCTTTGATAGACCCATGATGAAAATGAGAAGACTTTGTTTTTGTTTGTTCGCATTGCTGGCGGCATGCTCCGCTAGTTGGGGCCAGGCGCGCCGCAAGGTGATCATCAATCAGGACTGCGCGGGGCCCGGTGGGAGCGATTTGCAGACGATATTGCTCATGATCCAGTCGCCGAAAGTGGAGGTGCTGGGGATCACCGTGGTGAGCGGAAATCAGTGGCGGGATGAAGAGGTCGCCCACACGTTGCGCTTGCTGGAGATTATCGGCCGCACCGATATTCCCGTGGTGCCCGGGGCGGTGTTTCCGCTGGTGCGCGATCGTGAAGAGACGCAGCTGTGGCAGGAGCGTTATGGAAAGGTGGCGTACACGGGAGCCTGGGACCCGCGATGGTGGCACGAGCCGTTCGTTGTGCCGCAGCTTCCGGAAGTCCAGCCCACGACAAAGCCCTCCTCGGAAGATGCGGCTCATTTCCTGATTCGCATGGTGCACAAATATCCGCACAAGGTGACCATTTACGAGGGCGGTCCGATGACCAATCTGGCGCTGGCGATTTCGCTGGACCCGCAGTTCCCGGAATTGGCGCAGGAACTGGTTTTCATGGGAGGCAGCTTGAATCCCGCGACGGACAATCCGGAGTTCGTGAACAATCCGCGCCACGAGTTTAATTTTTGGTTTGATCCGGAGGCGGTGCACATCGTTTTACGCGCAGCGTGGAAGAAAATCACGTGCACGCCGGTGGATATTTCGATCAAGACGCACTTGACTGCTGCGATGATCCACGAGATCGAGGCCGGCGGAACTCCGCTGGCTCGCTACGTGGCGCGCTATTTCAAGCCGAGCGGGAGTTTGGATTACATGTGGGATGAACTGGCCGCGGCCGCTTGGATCGATCCGACGGTGATCACCAAAAAAGAGCTTCGCTACATGGACGTGGACATCGATCATGGGGCCGGTTATGGAAATACGCTGACGTGGCTGGAAAACGATAAGACTAAATTCGCCAAGCGCCAGGTGGAGATTCAAGTGGATTTGGATAAAGAGAAATTTTATCGGATGTTTGTGGAACTATTGCGCGCCCCGACGCCTGCGACTCCCTAAGGAGTCGATGCAGGCGGCGGCGCAGTGGCAGTGCGGTCGCGCAAGGTGTAGACAAACTGCTGGATTTCGTGGCGCTCGCGGTCCGCTTCTTTCGCTTTTTGCCTGGAAACTTGGTCGTAAATTTCAATCTCTTGTCGGGCTTTCCGCGTTTCTCCGGTCTGGCGGTAGGCTTCCGCCAATCGAAAATGAGCTTCGTCCGGCGGCGATCGCCTTTGGAAAATCCTTTCGCTCGGAATAGAGAATTCCCAAATGCAAGTACGCGCCGCCAAAGTGGGCGTCGAGCCGGATGGTTTTTTGGAGCAATGACTCCGCCATATCGAGATTTTCTTTTTTGTTGCTCTCCTTAGTCAGGCCCACGGCGTAGTAGTAATTTGCGAGCGGATTCTCTGGCTGAAGCATTACGAATCTCTTCAGTCTTTCCGTCCATCCCGGAGGCTCCACTTTTTCGGCGTTCTGCATTTTGCCAAGGAACAAGTAAGGACTAGGGTCGGCGGGATTCACATCGCAGGCTTGCAGAAGCTCTTCCGACGCTTCTTCGTAGGCCCCGCGCGAATAGGAGGACACGGCGAGACCCACAAGTATGCGGGCTGAAGTTGGAAAAAGTCGGTGTCCCTTTGCAAATACTTCCGCCGCCGGCTCGGGCGCACGATGCAGGAGCAGCTCAGCGCCCCAGGCGAAGAGATTCGCTTCGCTGGACTGCATTTCGGCGGCACGCTGGTATTCACGAACGGCCTCGATCGGATGTCCTTCGCGCTCCGCGATATCCCCGAGCAAGGCGTGGAGCTCGGCACGGTCCTCGCGAGACAACATCGTTCGAACCGTTTGGTCCGCGTGTAGCGTGTCGCCATTTTTGTAGTAGGCCAGAGCACGTGCGTAACTGACATTGTCATCAGCGGGCGGTAGGCGATCTGGCGCGCCGGGCTTCAATGAAACTGTATCTTTCGCCAGCGATTCTTTGGTTCGCACAACCAGGTCCGATCCGTGTCCGCCCAGATTTGTCGGATCGGTGAGCCCTGCCACTGTAAATTCGGGCTCATCGGAAAATTCAACCGGGTGCGTACCGGAGTTCGGAGCTGAAGCAGCGGGATCCGATTCCAGCAGCAGCGCGACTGTCGTCGCTTCATTTTGTGCGAGGACCAGCGGAGCCTTGCTTGCCTCGCGGTAACCCGGCATTTTCGCATGGAGTACATACGTTCCTTCGGGTAGCGCCGCGAAGTGAAAGTATCCATTGACGTCCGAGTGCGCGAGGAAAGTTTGGCCAGTGCCTCTGTTCTGCCCGGAAATGGTTACGTCGGCGAGAGGATGATTTTGAGAATTGCGGACGGTTCCTTCAATGGACGCCGATCCTTCTGTGCTCTTCGTTTGTCCGAAAGCCGATGGGACTAGCAGCGCCAAAAGCGCCATGAGAGAACTTAAGATTCGAAACGGTCTGGATGAAGGTGCAATCATACGGAAACACGCCATTTGACCAGCGATTCGGGACAAAATTCTGCCCAAGCACTTGTCTCGGTTCGAGAATCATCTTAGCTGTGGAACCTATCCGGCGCAATCAACCCTAAAGGACGCTTCCTTTATTGCGGAAGCTGCTGCAATTCTTTCTGAGCTTGCGCATGGCCTGGATGTTGTTTGAGAAGTTCCAAAAGGACCGCGCGAGCCTTCGGTGTTTCACCCTCAATGGCATACAACCGAGCGAGATTCAGGTAGGACTGATCGAAAGCGGGTGCTACGCGGATGGATTCCTTGAAGCTTTTCTCTGCGTCCCGTGGGCGCTGCGTGCGCATGTACAAAACACCGAGATTGTTGAGCGCTTCCGGATAGACGGGCCGCGAAGTCAGAGCCTTTTCCAAATATTCGTAGGCGTGTTCGGTGTCGTTGAGCTGGGCGAAGACCATACCAAGGCTGTAGTTTGCTTCGGGACTCTCAGGGCTCACTTGCAGGGCTCGCTGGAGCACGTCTTGGGCGTCCTGCCACCGTTTCTGTTGACGATAGGTGTTGCCGAGGTTTTGCAAGGCAATCAGGAAGCCGGGGTCGATTTGCAGCGCTCGTTGAAAATTCTGCACAGCCTCCTCCGTGCGCCCCTCGCGCGCTGCCAGAATCCCCAAATTGTTCCAGGCTCGCGTCATGGTGCCGGGATA
>Ga0207037_10147_pt1 | contig 23954 bp, 20 predicted proteins | sample Alteio_BWMinCont_75_FD_153268 | JGI IMG/M metagenome (GOLD analysis project Ga0207037, IMG submission 153268) | Enriched cells from forest soil in Barre Woods Harvard Forest LTER site, Petersham, Massachusetts, United States -... | ecosystem: Environmental > Terrestrial > Soil > Temperate forest >... | reverse complement strand
AACCGTAATGCCCTTTTGAAAATGAGTCGTGATTCCAACGTCGAGGGGAGCAAAATCTTTGTGCAGAATAATTTGTGGAAGATAAATACTTCTCTTAACATTCTGATCATTTGCTTCATTTCCGAATTCTTTGGTGTAAAGTCCATCGTCTATGACGTAGTCTCCCTTGAGGGAGTAGGGGAACCAATCCCCAGTGATTCCAAAATGAAAATCCCCGTGGGTGAGTAATCCTTCAGGAAAAGTAATTCCCGCATGTGTGAGATCCCCTGTTATTTCCACTGGGATATCTTCGAGGGCATTAAAAGTTATCGATCCGCCGGCCGCGAGATCACCGCCAGCGAAATGACCTTTCATATGATTAATGAGCACGCGAGTTTGGCTAAAGAGCATGTCAGCGTTTATATTTTCAAAAGGTTGGGGTAAGGCGTTGAGTTTAAAATAGCCATTTTTTATAAATGCCGATCCCAGGAGATCTGGCTTTTCAAGTGTGCCAGCAATTTGTGTACTTGCCGAGAGCTCCCCACTCATATCTCTAAGAAAAGGGGTGAGAAAGGTGAGAAGACTCAAATCAATTTGTCCATTCAAGGTAAAGTTAAGAGCGTCTTTTCGATTTTTCATGCCGGAGAAACTAAATTGGGTGTTGTCGCCTTCAAAATGGGCGGGGCTCACTGTTACTTGACCCTCATCAAAATGAACGGTTACGGGTCGGGTGTTTTTCATTTGAGAATTGCCGTGACGAATGCTGAATTGAGTGAGAAATCCCTCACCCGAACTTTTCCAAAAATCTCCGTCTTTGCTTTGAATGTCAATCTTTGCAGAAAGGGAGGTCTCATAATCTTTCTTGTCGGTCTTTGATAAAATTCCTAAGAAACTAGAAAAATCCCAGTTCAAAGCGTTAAATTTAAAAGCAAAGGGATGATCCCTTCTCGGATTATTTTTTAAAAAGGGATAGTCGAGATGGGCGTTTACTTTTTGATTAAAGAACTGACCATCAAGTCTAAAACTTTCAGGGCTTAACCCCATTTCAAAACTTGAATCATCGAGGGCTTGTTGATTGAATGACATTTGTGTCGTTTCGCCATGGATCAAGACTCTCGGCGCCAAAATAAATTCTCTAAGATGAATATCGGCCTCAAGGCTTCCATCGAGATTTCCAAAGTTTTGGGCGTATTGAAAGTCAGCGATGCGAAGATCCCGTCCCTTAATGTCTATATTCATTATTCCAGTGGGTTGCACATCGCCGTTCCAGGTAAATGTCCCGTGGCCCTTTTGGATAACAATCTGGTCAGCATAGGCGTGGCCATTAATTCCGTGAATATTAAATTTTAAATTGTCAAAGGCCTCTTCTGCAGCTGTTACGTGGTGAACTTCACTTTTGATTCGATAATTAAGTTCTGAGAGGGCAAAGGGGCCAGAAGCATCAACCGTTGCCGTCCCCTGACCGGTGAAGGAAAGAGGAAGAGTTACTTTCTTTCCGAAAACTCCGTTTTGGAAATCAGCAAGATCCAGCTTCGGAATTTCAACGTGGGCGCCCATCACTCCCATCTTTTGATCGCCGTCGTCGGAGACTCTCACTTTCACATCGCCTAAGTAATTTAACCCTCCATTTGTTCCGTTAATATTTGAAAAATTGATAATATCTTTTTCATAACGGAAGTGGAGCGAAGTTCGACCCAGGCCGTAATTTTCAAACCAGAATTGGGGCGAACTGACTTGGGCGTCGATGATTCCTGTTTTGCCAGTGCCACTTGTGGTTCCGTCCAGTGCGACGCCCCCTAAGAACTTTAAGTCGGCTAAATTTTTAACATTGAAGAAATCTAAGTTATCGGTGTGAAATGAAAATGAGAACCCATTTTTATAGGAAACTTCTCCCGCTCCGGTACCAGAGGAAGTTCCGATATTAATCAAGCCCTTGGGAAACCAAACATGCTCATTATCGAGGCTCATTTGTGCCGTAACCTTAAATTCATCCAGGGCGACGATTGTTTTTTTCTTTGGACTTACAACAGAGAAGTTTTTGCCTTCCACATCTCCTGCGCAATTGAGAAGAAGTGGTGTCAGAGAGCCTTCGCAAGGAATTACACCGCTAATATCCATGTGAAGAGGGACGTCTTTAACGTCGATGTTGTTTAAAAATTGCCTCAGCTCAATGTTATCGAAAAAAATCTTTGCGGCCACTTTTTTATCTGGAGTGTCTTGAAGAGTAAGGTTTTCTAAATGAGCAACGCCAGAAGTGTTGTGTAACTTTATGAGAGGTGATCTAATTACCCCCTTGGCATATTCGACTTGGGCATCTAAGTCACCAATTACAAATTTCCCAGCGTTTAAATTTTCTCCGCGAAGGAGGCTATTAAATTTAAGCTCTTTACCCCGCTGTGCCACGGCGTTGATATCCAAGTTCAAGTGCCCAATGATTGGGGGTAAGACCAATTTGGGATAAAATAAATGAATGGCTTCGATTGTTTCTGCCAAATCTATATCTGTGATAGAGCGTCCGTTGATAAAGGGAAACTCAGCCCGAAAAAGATCCCCGCGACCTACACCACGAGCAATGACATAATTTTTTCCTAATGCAATTTTTAATGCTGATATTTCAATGGCTTGCTTTTCCAAAATTGTCCGGGTCATAAAACCCATCACCAGTTTTCGTTCGGGCGCACTTATACTTTGAATTTTTAAGTTTGGAGCTAGGATCTCAACTTTTGCAGCGTTTTCATTTTTTTCAATGAACAGATTAAATTTATTTCCTTCAACTTTAAAATCGAGGGCTTTAAGGTCAGCGTGTATCTCGGCATTCCGAAAACTTAACCCATGTATGGGAACGTTGATAATTTGATCCCAAATATCACTACGAAATTTTTTCTTAGGTTGGTCTTCAGAAGGTTCAAAAGTTAATGATGTGACGGGATGGTTAATGGCCACATCTTCGATTTCCAAACGGCCATCAAGGAGGGCGCTGATATTAAGATAGACTCCGATTGAGTCGATTTGAGTAGGAGAGAGAAGAGTCTTTAGAGATTTGCCTGGAATCAGTTTTATATTATCGAGCTGAATACCAGGAGGAAAAATTTTAAATTCGATATCTTTTGCTTTAACGCTGACGCCCGCTTGGCTTTGACTTAAAGAATCGACGTTGAGGAGGAGCCATGATTTTATTCTTGGGTACTCCACTGACCAAACCATCCCGAAGGCAATAAAAAATAAACACATCAGAAAATAACGGAGTACTCTGAGCCAGATCATTGGCCCCACTCCGCGATGAGAATGGAGGCGTCTCGGAAGTGGGGATCCCGTTCCACGATTCCCTTTAAAATGCTCAAAGCTTGTTCTTGATCTCCTAATCCGTAGAGGGCCCGAGCGGAATAATAGAGAGCCGTTTTGACAACCTCACTCAAAAGTCGGTTTTGATTTAAAATAATCTGTGAGGCGGCCAAGGCTTCAGCATAAGATTTTACTGAAAGTAAAAGGTCAATCTCCCAAAGCTTTTCGCGAATTTTCCATTGGTCTTTGACGAACCGAAGGGTGTTCAGTGCTGCCGAATAAAGATTCATTTGAAAGAGGGCAATAGAGAGGAGGTAAGTTTCTTCGACACTTAAATTTTTCAGGATTTTTTTTATGGCTTTTTCAATATCGGGCCACTCGGCTTCACTCTCTGTGGCATTGAAGGGACTCTTAAGTTGGTACTGATTTTTAAGATTTTGGATCTTTACTTCTAATTCCTGATCTCCTAATTTTTCTAAAAGTTCTTGGGCTTCTAGGTCCTCTGGAAAGAGAGTGAGAATGCGATTGAGGATTTGAATGACTTCAGCGTCCATGCGTTCTGATTTAAATATTTGCACTTCTTTAAACAACTTTTCTCTGTCCTCTTTGATCCCCGTAAGGCGATCTTTAAGTTCTGAATCCAGAATATTTTTCCAGCGGGGATCAACTTCTTCGTGGGTAAGGGCTGTTGCCGTAAGGGCGTGGAGTTGATGGTCTCGGGTAGCTCCAGTGAGCAAAGCGTCGGCTAAATCTTTTGAGAGTTTTTCTTTCGTGTGTTCTCCTTCCTGATAAAATAATTCGAGAACCATATCCCAGGGCAATGGACTTCCTGCACGCAAATCTAATTTCAAAATTCTCAAAAGCGATGGAAAAAATCCGTTGAGCAAACAAAACCTGGCGACAATTTTTTTGGATTCGATTGGAAGGTTAGAGGCATCCCATTTTTTTAAGAGTTCGTCGGCAATATATTCCGGCGAGCTCTGAGAATTTTTGAGCTGCTTATTTATAAAAACTTCGATATGTGCAGCCTCAAAAGATGCTAGGGCTCCGGTGTCGTCCATGACTGTCTATACCCAAAAGTTCTAAGTAGTGGAACCAGCTTCTATTTTAGAGAAGACGCAGCGTGACACTCAAGGCTAGTGCGGAATGTGCTGACCGGTCCAGAAGCCCGGTCACTTGTTCATTTTTTCGATGTATTCGTCGGTACGGGTATCGACTTTGATCAAGTCACCTTCTTTGAGATGAAGGGGGATTTGAACAACAGCACCAGTTTGGAGTTTAGCGGGTTTGCTTCCGCCGCTTACGGTATTTCCGCGTACCCCTGGGTCGGTCTCGACAATCTTCAAGACGACACTGTTTGGTAAATCTAGACCAATGGCTTTGCCGTTAAAAAACAATATGTTAATTGTGAGATTTTCAATTAAGTAATTAGCAGCTGTTCCCACATTTTCAGGGGAAAGTTGAATTTGTTCGTAGTTGGCGGTGTCCATAAAATTGAAACCATTTTCGTCTTTGTAGAGAAATTGCATTTCCTTTTGGACCATGTCAGGAATATTGAATTTTTCGCCGCTCTTAAAGGTTTTTTCTAAATTGGCCCCCGTCACTAAATTTTTTAATTTTGTTCGAGTGAAGGCATTTCCTTTACCGGGCTTCACGTGTTGGAAGTCGGTAATGACCCAAGGCACTCCGTCAATTTCAACTTTCAATCCTTTTCTAAAATCCGAAACTTCGTAAACGGCCATTCCGCCTCCAGGTTATTAAACCCTTCTGTGGGTTTCTACACGATCCAATAAACTTTTAAGCCTTGCAACTTTAGCTGCTATTCTGTCGGGCGCGCCACTCGAGTTTTGAGGGACGAGCCACTCGGTGAGAGCATAATTGTTGTTTGTAATTTCATCAAGATATTGCTTTCTCCCTAAAATTTCGGGGTGATCGGGGTATCTCTCCAATAAATCCGCCAATTGCTCTTTAACCTTGCCCCAATCGCCCCTTTGATAAAGAGAATCAAGAAGTGCCAATTCTTGTTCTAATTTCGGATGAATTTGCCCTTGGGGTTCGGTCCCAATTGAAACACCTGTCGTAGCTTCAAGTGACGCTGTATTTAGAGCTTCATCAGCGCGACCCATAGTGAATTCTTCTTCAACTTCTTCAGAACTTTTGGAGTTTTCCACCCCGTCCTCAACAATCGGTTCTTGGCCCCCATAAATTTGAAATTCTAAGTTTTTTACAATCTCTGCGACCCGGGAATCGTTGGGATTGAGAAACAAAACAATTTTATAAGCATTCAAAGCCTCAACTGGTTTTTTAAGTCGTGCGTAACATTCGGCTAATAATTGGTGGGCTAATAAATTTTCCGGAGAGAGATCGGCCGCAATTTTTAATTGTTCAGAAGCCTCAAGAAATTGGGCTTTTTGAACATAGCACTTTCCCAGAGCCACTCGGCCACTGGCAAAGTGGGGATGATCTTGAACCCCCCGTGACGCTAAATCAATGGCCTCGTCGAGCAAACCCATTTTTCGATAGGCCTCGGCCAGCGGCGCAAAAACTTTCGACCGTGGATCTTTTTCGTAAAGCAATTGATACCGCTCAACAAACGAGCTCATTTCTGTGGCCATGCCTATGAGCTAACATGTTTTTTGTGGAGGTATCAAGAAGGTACCTGTTACCTTTTCGCTTTGCGACGCGTCAAAGATAACGCTCGCATTATCGGAACTCTACCATTTTTGAATTAGGTATTAGATTTTTCAAAAGGTTAAACGGGCATAGAGTGAGATAAGAAGGTCAGTGGAATAAGCCAGTTGCAGGTATGGTTTCGTTCCATTTGTGGAGCTTATGCTGCAACTGGTCCTTTTGAAAAATCTAAATAAAAACGAACTTTTGAAATCCATCTTCTAACTGGTGACATGGATATTTCTTAGAGGATTTCAAAAGTCCCGACCGAATCCAAATTCTACAAATGAAACAAAATCGAGCAAGAGGGAGGCATGCATTGCCCTACCTGATGAAACCGTAAACCTGACTGCAAGGTTTGGTTATCAGCAATGTGATGCTCAGAAGTCATGCCAGATGTTTAGTGCAAATCAACCAAAAAAAATAACTATTGTTTTGAGTCTCGATGCCCTGACTTTCCATCTCCCGACGCGTCCAAAAATCAAGAATTCATGGCAGAAGGGCAACAAGTTTCGTGGGATCAAGTGTTCATGAGTTTGTAGAGACACGCGCCGAGATGATCTGCTTTAATTTCAAGATGTTTTAAATCTTCAAGTTTTATAATTGATTGAACTTCACGAAGAGAACCCATTGAAATTGTATAAAATCTTGTTTTTTCTTTTGATGAAGCCTTGCCTGAACCTTCTGCTAAATTTAAGCAATGCTGAATGCAGCTCTTCTTAGCTGGTCTTTTGCATAGGCAGGAAGCGTGACTCTTTTGCAATCTTTGTAAAACTCAACTGCTAGCGTGTGGGTGCGGAAATTTTGAAGCGACATCTGTTTCTCCTTTCAAAAAATTTAGGTGTCACCTTGCGTGACCTAAATTTTTTGAAAGGAGAATATTTTATGCTTCAAAATTTCCGCACCTACAACTTAGCTAAAGAGTTTTACAAAGATTGCGAAAAGGTTTCCTGCAAAGCTCATATTAGAGATCAACTCTTAAGAGCCTCACTAAGTGTGGTCTTAAATCTTGCTGAAGGCTCAGGGGTATTTTAGATTTGATTGAGAGATCTGACCTTTTAAAGAAAATGATTTCTTGGGTATTTGCCTCTATAATCTCCATAAATACACACTGAATCCCAGAAAACCACCCAACTGAAACTGAATAAACCGAAAACTTAAGCCTGAGAACTGGTTAGTTTTTTCATTCCTTACACTTTACTCCTCAAAACTTTATGATACGTTTAAGCCAATGATCTTAGGCATCGATCCGGGGAGTATCACAACTGGTTATGGCATCATCACCGAGGAACGGGGCGAGTTGCGCTGCGTTGCCTATGGAATTCTTGGAGCAAGCAATAAAACTTCCTTTAGCGAGAGACTTCTCAAAATTGGTGTTGGCCTCCAAGAGCTTTTCACCCAATATAAAATCCACGCTGTTGTCATAGAAAAAACTTTTTTCGCAAAAAATGTCGATAGTGTCACAAAACTAAGTCATGCCAGGGGGGTTTGTATGTACGAAGCAGCAAGAGCCGGTGTGGAGATTTACGAATATAACCCCACTGAAGTGAAAATGAACGTTGTGGGCCACGGTAGAGCTGGTAAAGACCAAGTTCAGATTGTCGTTCAGCAGCTTTTAAAAATGAATTCAGCTCAAATGGCCAAGTTTGATATGAGCGATGCCCTGGCCTTAGCGATTCATCATTGCTTGATCTCAGGAACCATGCAAAAAATAAGGGAGAGGGAGATCACCACATGATTGCCTATCTTCGGGGAAAGATTTTTTCAAAGTCAGATACAAGTGTTGTCATTGACGCTCAAGGCGTAGGCTACGAAGTTTTTTGCTCGCCAAAAACTTGCGAGGCCATCGGCGAAGTGGGGGCTGAGGGACAACTTTTTATTCACACCCATTACAAAGCCGATGGAGCCGCACTTTTTGGATTTAGTTCAATCCAGGAAAAATCTTTATTCTTAAGTTTAATTAAAGTGGATTCAGTAGGGCCAAAGAGTGCTCTTAATATTTTATCAGCGGCCCCTTGTGATGAAATTGTTAGTCTTATCGAAGACGGGGACGTAAGTTCCCTCTCAAAACTTCCAAAAATCTCTAAGAAGACTGCTGAACACTTGGTCGTCAAACTTAAAGGCAAACTTGGAGAAATTCTTATAAGTCTCGGTACGACTGCGAATACAAAAACCTCTGAGCCTCGAAGACTTCGTGCTGAAGCTATGACGGCTCTCTCCCATTTGGGTTATAAACCCCAAGATGTGGAGCGAACTCTTTCAGATCTCAACGAAGATATTTGGCAAGGGGACTTGCAATCTGTTATTCGTTTGGCATTGAACGACTTGTCGGGGAACGCCTAAACGTGGACGTCAAACTTTTAGATAGCACATCTCAATTAGACGAATCTCTTCTGGAGCGATCACTGCGCCCTGAAACTTTCGAAGAATTTCCCGGCCAACAAAAGGTTAAGGGAAACTTAGAGATATTTATCCAAGCTGCTAAAAAGAGGGGAGAATCCCTTGATCATTGTCTATTTTATGGCCCTCCCGGCCTAGGTAAAACAACTCTTGCCTACATCATCGCAAAAGCTATGAACGTTGAAATGAAAACAACTTCGGGCCCGGCCCTTGATAAAAAAGGGGATCTTGCCGCTGTTCTCACAAATCTCAAACCCCATAGCATTCTTTTTATCGATGAAATCCACCGCTTAAACCAAGTGGTTGAAGAATACCTTTACTCAGCTATGGAAGATTTTTTTCTCGATATGGTTACTGGTGAAGGCCTCGGTGCACGAACAATGAAATTTCAACTGCCCCCATTTACTTTAATTGGTGCAACAACACGGGCTGGGATGTTGACCTCACCCTTAAGAGATCGATTTGGAATAGTGAGCCGCCTTGAATTTTATGGGGCAGAAGATCTTGAAATAATTCTCAAACGAAGTGGTGAAATTCTAAAAGCAAATCTTAAGCCCGAAGCCGCAAAAGAAATCGCACGAAGGTCCAGGGGCACTCCGCGAATTGCAAACAGGCTTCTAAAAAGAGTTAGAGATTTTGCCGAAGTTCAAAGTGAGGGAATCATAACTGGAGTCATCGCAAAGGGAGCCCTGACTTCCCTTGAAGTCGACAATCGGGGCCTTGATGCCATGGATAGAAAAATTCTTCTTACAATAATAGAAAAGTTTAATGGTGGGCCCACGGGGATTGACACATTATCCGCAGCCATAAATGAAGAACGAGAAACCATCGAAGATGTTTATGAGCCTTTTTTAATTCAAGAGGGGTTTTTGATGAAAACATCTCGGGGGCGATGTGCCCTTCCATTAGCCTATGAACATTTGCAAATTAAAATTCCAAAAAACTCTCAAGCTGCAATGATGACCCAAGAAAAGTTAGAATCCACACAAACTTCTTTAATTTAAATTTTTAAAAAGAATGGAAGAGGTAAAAGGGGGCTCCCCCGTTTATTGAACCCGTTCCACAAATTCCCGCTGGAAAAGTTAGAACTTCAGGGGTCGGGTACGTTCCTGGACCAGCTTTAAAGGTAGTGGTTACTGTGCCCCCATTTGGAACTCCACAACCACCGGTATAAGTAACCGGTCCGGCAAAGACACTTTGGGTTGTCACAAGGTGAAGATTGTCTTGTACAAAAAGAGTTCCGGTAACGTTTGCACCTCCAGAAGTTAAGAAAGTACCAGCCCCTTTGTAAACAGAAGAAACTGTAAAATCCCAAACAATAAATCCTGCAATATCAGCTTTAATATGAATTCCGTTAACTAATATTTGTCTTGCCACAGGGGATGTGAACGTAATCGTTTCGCCAACAGAGGGTTCGAGCTCGCTGTATCCGTTACTTCCAATGGTTGGGTAGCTGGCTGGGATGCCTCCAGCAAAGTACGTGGTGAAATTAGTGGCATTTGGAATAAAAGTCGCGCCTACCGTGTCTACAAGAACTGTGACCGGGCCGGGGCTAAAAGGCTCCTGCAAAATAGTTCCCGTCAAAGGATTAAGGGGGTTATTATTACTATCGATATTGGCATTATTAATTCTTCCCGTTGGAGAGAAAAAACTTCGGGTGACAACGTCTCCTGCCGCAAATGGAGGGAATCCGGTACAAGTCATTTGCGTTCCAGACCCCGTCGACACCAGACTAAAATTCGATCCACCGGACCACGTACCCAAGGGAAGCGACATATTGCAAGGAGCCCAAGTCAAAGTCTCTAAGCTGTTAACTGCGCCCGAAGAATTATTTCCCACAATGCAAGAAGCATTGGCCACGAGAACGCCTACCTGACCACTCTGAAGTGTGGGGCATAACCCTGTTGTCAAGGCCGCTTCTGCTTTGGGAATTGGATTTAAATAGCTTTCGATTATCTTTGAGAGAGCGACAGCTCTTGGTGATTTAGGAATATACCTTGCCATAGATCCGCTGGAATAGGTTGAGTTGACGGCTCCACTGGCAACGGCTTCGGCGATTTCTGACATTGTAATTGGACTTGTGATAGGCGTTGTTGGAGCTAGTTTTCCTGGGCAGCCCGATAGGGTTGCAGCGGCCACAATGACAATGAAACTTGCGATCGAAATCGTGATGAGTTTTGACATTTTTATTAAAAACCTCGCCTGTGTTTTATGCCTCACGTCGTGACCAAATTCAACCTGTTACTTTTTTACGCCAGTATTATTCAAGAATGTTGCTGAATTACAACAGTTTGAACTTTTCGGGTCACTCTCCCTTAGTCCCTAAGAATTGTCTATAGCCAATAGATTCATGTAGTTAGATTTAATCTCCAGAGCATCCGAAGTTTAGGCACGACACTTGCGATGTAGACCTCTGGGAGTACTATGGTTTACCAAAAAACAATTCAAAAAACGGTCTGCGTTGAGGGTGTTGGCCTTCATACGGGTAAACCTGCAAGCATTACTTTCAAGCCGGCTCCCGAGGGAACTGGCGTTTATATTATAAGAAGTGACATTGCCGGTCTTCCCGCTCTTAAAGCCCAATCCCGAAATGTTCGGGCCACGCAAATGGCCACAGTTTTGGGAAGTGACCTTTTTATGGTTTCAACGGTGGAACATTGTATGGCCGCTGTGGCCGCTCTCCAAATTGACAATCTTTTTATTGAACTCAGTGGGCCTGAACTTCCCATTGGTGACGGCTCGGCCCATTGTTTTTTTGAAGCTCTTCAGACAGCTGGAATTCATGAGTACGAAGGTTTTAGAAAATACATTTATATCACCCAACCCATTTATTTTTCACAAGGCGATAAGCATGCCTATGTTCTCCCGTACAATAGCTTTAAATTGACCTGCACTATTGAGTTTCCCCATCCTAAGATTGGCAAACAAAAAATCGAACTCGATGTGAATTCTTATACTTTTGAAAGAGAACTATCTAAAGCGCGGACCTTTGGTTTCTTAAAAGATGTTGAGGCCTTGAAAGTCAGGGGCCTGGCTCTTGGTGGGAGTTTAGACAATGCCGTCGTATTAGATGATCACGATATATTAAATCCAAGTGGCCTAAGGTATCCCGACGAATTTGTTCGCCATAAAGCTATGGATGCCATCGGCGACATGCTTATGCTCGGGTACCCCCTCATAGGGCATGTGGTTCTTCATAAAGCCGGTCACGATGTGATGCATGGGTTTGTGGAAAGGGTGACGTCCTCCGTTGATAGTTACCGGATTATTGAGCTTGCACAACCTCTTTCTTATAGTTCGACCGTATCCCAAAACCTTTCTCTTGCACCCCGCTTCGCCTAAGAGTAAAACTTCGGGTGAAAATAAGCTTAAAAACTAGGAGAGAGCGATTCATGATTATTGGGGTACCCAAAGAAATTAAGATTAGCGAAAATCGAGTGGGTTTAGTTGAAAGCGGGGTTAAAGCTTTTATTCGCGAAGGCCATAAAGTTCTTATAGAAAAAGATGCGGGTCTTGGAAGCGGAATCAGCAATGAAATTTACGAGCGTGCTGGTGCCACCATGATCGCTAGTAAAAAAGAAGTTTACGAAAAAGCAGATATGATCATCAAAGTTAAAGAGCCCCTTCCTGAAGAATACACCATGCTCCGTGAAAATCAGATTCTCTATACTTATTTGCACTTAGCCCCTGAACCCGTTTTGACTAAGGCTCTCCTTGATCGAAAGGTTAAAGGAATTGCTTACGAGACGATTCAGCTTGAAGACGGTAGCCTTCCTCTCTTAGTTCCAATGTCAGAGGTTGCTGGAAGAATGGCCACCCAAGTTGGAGCTTCATTCTTGCAACGAGATCGCGGCGGAAAAGGAATTCTACTGGGTGGTGTACCAGGAGTTAAGCGCGGTCGAGTTACAATTTTAGGCGGTGGAGTTTCTGGAATTAATGCGGCGAAAATGGCCGTAGGCCTAGGTGCTCAAGTTACAATTTTAGATATTAACCCCAAGCGTTTAGAATATTTAGACGATATTTTTGGAAATAAAGTTCAAACACTTTTTTCTAATATTACAAATATTGAGCAGTCTGTTCCTCAAACCGACCTTCTTATAGGGGCTGTTTTGGTTCCCGGAGCTAAAGCTCCCCATCTTGTCACTCGAGATATGATTGGGCAGATGGAAAAGGGAAGTGTAGTTGTCGATATTGCCGTTGATCAAGGGGGCTGTATCGAAACATGTCGCCCCACAAGTCATAAAGAGCCCACTTTTGAAGTTGAAGGGGTAATCCACTATTGTGTTCCCAATATGCCTGGGGTTTTCTCTCGCACATCAACTTATGCTCTCACTAACGTCACTTTAAAATATGGTTTGATGTTAGCCAATATGGGCGTTGAAGATGCCTGTGCCAAAGACAAAGCCCTTTATAAAGGTGTGAACGTTTACAATGGCTTTGTGGCTTACGAACAAGTGGCCAGAGATCTTAATCTTCCTTATAAGCCTTTAAAAATATAAATGAGATTGGAGTTTATCGAGCTTATCGATAGCCTGGTCCATCCAGAGGGAGCGCCGTTTCCTTCAACACCCCATGTTTTGGTGATTACCAAAGCCGGGAAATATCTTAAAGGCCATATCACCGATCACAACGTTCGCGTTTTATCCGATGGAAAAGTTCGTGGAAGAATTGTTATGTCTTTAGACGGGCAGAAAAAAGAAGTTGACGCAAACGATATAACTTCATTAGAAAAGATTAAAAATTAAAAATAAATAACTGAGTCTTGGATTCCTCCGATCCGATTCGCCGCCAGAAAGTAGCCTTGAGTAAAAAGGAGTGGGCATCGTTTTATCAATCTAGCCATGAGACCTGCATCCAAGTATTTGTTTTTAAAAGTATTTATTAAATTTATTTCCGGGGGTTTAGCTAAAGGTTTAAGGCAAAAATACCGAGATATATGCAATGGGGGATGTATGAGACTTGTGCGTATTTCACTCTTTTTACTATTCGTATTTTTTTATATTTCAAACACGGGCTGCGGAAAAATTTGGTCATCTATAGAATGGGGTGGCGGAGTTTGGAATGGTGGCGGTGGTGGTAGTGGCGGAGGGGGTGGAGCTACGGCCTCTGGAATCCCATGTCTAAATTCGGGCTCTCTGGCAAACTCGTTTGCATTTGGTCCCACAGGAATACTTTACTTTGGGGGATCATTTAATACAGTTGGCATTTGTAGCGGGGGAGGAATTCCGTTTAATACAACTTCCGGAAACGCATTTTCCTCTTTTGCCCAAATTGGTGGATCTGGTGTCAGTGGTGTTGTCAGTGCTGTAGTAGCCGATGGCTCCGGAGGTTTTTATATTGGAGGGACCTTTCCAGCGGTCGGAGGTATTATAAGAAATAATGTTGCACATATTTTTTCAGATGGAACTCTTGATCCTATTTTCAACCCAAACGCAAATAACACTGTAAACGCCCTAGCCTTTAGCGGTACCACTCTCTATGTTGGCGGGACATTCACCACTATTGGCGGAGCTGCAAGAAACCATATTGCCGCTGTCGATGGGGGCACAGGCGTTGCTTCAGCTTGGAATCCTAATTCAAATAACACCGTAAACACCCTAGTTTTGAGCGGCACCACTGTCTACGTTGGAGGAATATTCACTAATATAGGGGGAGCTGCAAGAAATCGTATTGCAGCCATTGACTCTGGTACGGGCCTCGCCACGGCATGGAACCCCAGTTCAAATAACGCCGTTGACTCTTTGGTCTTTGACGGGGCAACAACACTCTACGTCGGGGGAGCATTCACCACTATTGGCGGAGCCGGAAGAAATCGTATTGCGGCCATCAATACGGGCACAGGCGTTGCTTCAGCTTGGAATCCCAACTCAAATAGCCAAGTAAACACCCTAGCTTTGAGCGGCACCACACTCTATGCAGGCGGACTATTTACTAATATTGGTGGGTCTGCGCTAAATCACCTTGCCGCAATCGATACGGGTACGGGTCTTGCCACCGCTTGGAATCCTAATTCAAATAACACTGTAAACACCCTAGCTTTGAGCGGCACCACACTCTATGCAGGCGGACTATTTACTAATATTGGTGGGTCTGCTCTAAATTACCTTGCCGCAATCGATACAGGTACGGGCCTTGCCACGGCCTGGAATCCTAGCCTCGCGGGGACCGGTGCAGCTCAAGTTAATGCGGTCGCCGTAAGTGGAACTACCGTCTACGTTGGGGGGAATTTCGCGATTTACGGAAGTATCACACGAAATAATATCGCAGCCTTTGATCTCAACGCCGGTAATTATACAGCTTGGAATCCCAATGGAAATAGTGTCGTTAACACTTTACTCTTAAATGGAACAACCCTTTATGCAGGCGGACTATTTACTAATATTGGTGGGTCTGCACTAAATTACCTTGCCGCAATCGATACAGGTACGGGCCTCGCCACTGCTTGGAATCCCAATGCAAATAATTTCGTTAACACTTTACTCTTAAATGGAACTAACCTTTTAGTAGGTGGACAATTTACTAATATTGGTGGGTCTGCGCTAAATTACCTTGCCGCAGTCGATACAGGTACGGGTTTTGCCACCCCTTGGAATCCAAATCCAAATGGGACAGTAGCCAACTTACTTTTAAATGGAACGACCCTCTATGCAACTGGAGCCTTCAATAATATTGGTGGAGCGGCAAGAACGGCTATCGGGGCGGTTGACACGGGTACGGGCCTTGCCACGGCCTGGAACCCCGGTGGCATTGGCGCGGGGTCTGCCCTTGCCTTAAGTGGCACAAATCTTTACAACAACATTTCTGTTCCCAATTATCTTGTGGCTCTAGATACGGGGTCGGGAGTGGCCACGGGTTGGAACCCGAGCCCGAACAACACGGTCAATGGCTTTGCTCTAAGTGGGACCACTCTTTTTGTGAGTGGTACCTTTACAAGTATTGGCGGGTCTTTAAGACAATATGTGGGCGCAGTCGATACGGGCACAGGTCTTGCTACGGCTTGGAACCCTGGTCCAGTGACGGGTGTTGGTTTCCCGGGCCCTATGGCTATAAATGGTACTTCCGTGTACATAGGAGGAAGTTACTTGACCATTGGAGACATGGTCCGCCCCGGTATGGCTATCGTTAACACGTCAACGGGTGTTATTTACTAAAGTACTTTCAGCGCAGGTTATTCCAAAAGATTTGAGATTCGTTCCTCGTGTCAGGCTAGTCTAAGAAAAGTAAAGTAATATATCGTTCGTTAGAGTTCAATCGTAATATCCCCAAGTGTATCGGTTCTTAATATCGTGCAATGGGCATCCCTCATGCGTTTTAGGGCTTCATGGTTGGGATGGCCGTAAGTATTTATTTTTCCAACGCTCACAACACAGAGAAAAGGCTGGGTCGATTTTAGAAATTTATCGCTGGAACTATAACGACTCCCGTGATGGCCCACTTTTAAAACTTGAGTTGTCACGGGAGGAAGTTTCTTTTCTATTTTTGAAGGTAAATCTCCCATAAACAAGAAGTCTCTTCCTGCAATTTCTAGTTTAAGAATGAGACTTCGATCGTTTTCCGCTTTCCTAAGTGGGCCCTTGGGCGGCCAAAGACATTTAAGTTTAGCATCGCCATATTTAGCGGTGAAACCCTGACGAATTTCAAAAATCTTTGAGTTTTGAAATTTTAATTGTTCTAAAAGCTTTTTACCAAATTCTGACCTTGAATCAAGATGGGAAAAATAACTTTCTTCGACCATGAGATAGGTCATAAGCCTTTTGTAATTACTAATGTGGTCTTTATCAAAGTGAGAGATAAAAAGTTTCACTCTCCTTTTGGGGCATTCATTTCGCAATTGAATGAGATCTTCACTTGGAACCTTAAAACTTCCACCCACATCAAAAACCAAGCACACGCGATTACTTATGAACGAAATAAAATCCCCCTGGCCTACGCTCCAATAGACGACCCTGCTTTGGGGTATTTTTGGTTCTGCCAAAATCGTTGGTAAAAAAACCAAAGCCAACAAAATCGTCAAGGGAAGGGGGCGGAAAACTTTCACTTAGAAAGTCTAATGCAAAAGTTTGGACCGCCTTAAAGGGATTTAATTCCTGTTCTGAGCTTCGATTTGTCCGCTGGGCGGACCCTTTAGAATAGCTTCGGCCCTTTCATCGGAGATAAGTCGGCCGTTTATTCCTGAGTACATGGTGAGCCCCTTACGCCGCGAATACGTCATTGAAAACAGGTCGGGCCTCGGGTCGTTCCCATATGAAATGGTGATGATTTGTAAAGACCAAGACATCCTTCCTCGAAATGCAAAGTTATTTATGGAGTTTGTTAATCGAAAAGTACGACGAAACCCTTCGCCGTAACGGGTTTCACCTTAAGATCTCTTAATCAAACCTTTACAAAAGTCCTGTTTTTTAACTATTTATGTTTAATATCAATTAGTTATCATCTGCACAATTTTGTATCAACTCGCTGAAAGGCTTATTTTACGCGGAGTCCAGGTTTTGGCGCCTTCACTTATCCACAATTGTTGTGGAAAATTGGGGATAGTCGATAAAATCTGAAAAAAAATGATAAAAAGTGGCGAAGAATCAAATATTTAGCTTTTTTGGAGAATCTATGTTCGTGTGCTGGTAAGGCAGGTGACTACAACTTATTAACAAAACCCTTCGAGTTATCCACACCGCCCGAAGATCGGAATCGCCAGCCGAAAATCGGAATTGAGGCTGGATAGCCGCGGCAGTCCGTGCAGAACATGGAACATAATTGTGCCCCTGTAATAAGTCAAGGGTCTTTTTTACATTGCACGTTCCTTTAAAAGCTTCAATAGTTGGGGATGGGAAAAATTCTAAGTGTGGCCAATCAAAAGGGTGGGGTGGGAAAGACAACAGCAACATTTAATTTGGGAAGTGCCTTAAGCGCTCTCAAATTTAAGGTTCTCCTTGTCGATAACGATCCTCAATGTAATTTAACGTCCTATGCGACGGCACATTCAGATTTTTTTACCACAGTTGATGACATGTACGTAACCCGAAGGAAGCCACTTGAGCTAGATGAATTGGTTCAAATTGATAAAGGCCTCTTTCTTCTTCCCGCAGAAGAGGGGTTAGTGGGTGCGGAACATTATTTGGCGGTTAGACCCGACAAAGAGTATGCCTTAAAAAATGCTTTGAAAGTCATTGCCCCCGAATTTGATTTTATCATTATAGATAATCCCCCGGCTCTGAACATGTTGACTGTCAATGGTCTTATCGCCTCTGAAGGAGTCATTGTTCCCGTTCAATTGGAATTTTTCTCCCTTGAAGGAATTGTTTTTCTCCAAAGAACAATTCTCTCTCTTCAACAAAAAAATCCTGGGCTTAAACTTTTGGGAATTATTCCAAATATGTTTAACGACCGAAGAAAATTAAATTGGGAAGTATTAGGGGCCTTAAAAAAGGAATTTAAAGGCCTTATCTTTGAAACTAAAATTCATGATAGCGTAAAAGTCGCTGAAAGCTCAGGACATGGTGAAAGTATTTTTAAATACGCGCCTAAAAGTCGGTCCACCCAAGAATTTTTAAATCTCGCCAAGGAGGTCATAAGTTATGTCGAAGCTTGGTAGAAACCCCTTAGAAAAAATTCGAGAGAAAAAGGAAAGATCTCTCCCAGCCTTAGAGACAGTCCAGGTTCTCCAGCTTCCGTTTATCGAAAAAGTAAAGGAGCTCCAGATTCAAGTGGATTGGGAGGAGCTTTACCGAGCCACTGTTGAAAATAAACTCAAGGGAATAAGTCGTTTTTTTCTACGATTTTAATATTTTAGAGTATTGCGCCTCCACATAACTCTCCCTACAATATATAGAGTGAACTTCGGTGACTTGCTTCTTAGATATTCAATCTTGACCATTTCTGCCTTTTTCTTGGGCGCATGTTCATCGGCTAAAGTGGCCGACGAGGATTCACCACAGGCTTTGAAGAAACAAATTCTAGAACTTCAAAAGGCTCAAAGTGCGGATTCAGCAAAAATCGAAGACCTAAGTAATAAAATTTTAGTTTTAAAAAATCAAATGGGTGGATCGGTCCCCACGTCACCAACATCGTCACCACCACCATCAGTGCCAGCGCCGCCGGAGTTAGCTACCGCACCACAGCCTCTCGCGCCACAACCTCCCGCGACAACTCAAGTGAATCCCCTGGTTGCCGTAGCGGCACCACTTAAAGTAGAAAAAGATAAAAGTTCTCTGACGGGGCTTGAGAAACTTTATCGTCAAGTCGTTGTTGATTAGAAAAAACAAAATCTTAGTAGTGCAAATAAGAATGTTGGCCTTATGTTAAAAAACTACAAAGATTCTCCTCTCACCAATAATGCCCTTTACATTTATGCTGAAACTTTATACGAGCAGGGAAACTACGCTAAAAGTGCGGAAGAGTTTGAGAAGCTCTACAAACTCTTTCCCGACGGAAATAAAGCTGTTGCGGCCCTTTATAAATTGGCTTTGAGTTATCAAAAATTAGGACACCCCACCGAAGCTCAAGAGGCCTTCGAGAATATTTTGACGGTATATCCTGGAAGCCGCGAAGCCCTTGATGCCGAAAAACAAATCATGAACGGAACGCCCAAAGATTGGAGTGGGTCGTGAGTTCAAGATATTTAATACTCTCTTTTGTTCTTATTATCTTTTCGTATTCCAAAATGATGAAGGCTCAAGAAGAAATTACCTCCGAGGAAGAGCGGTTTTCAAGAATTTACCAAAAGTATAACAGTCGAGAAATCGGGGATGCGAAGTGGACGGAAATTGCTGGGGATAAGGCTTCTGAAAGTTACACACTTCAAGACGGGGACAATCTCTGGGATATTTCTACAAAGCTATTTGGGAACGGATATTATTGGCCGAAAGTTTGGCAACTCAATGACGACATAACAAATCCTCATCTTGTTGAAAGAGGAAAAAATTTAAGTTTCACTCCAGGCTCTTCAAACTCGCCTCCCTCTCTGGGAGTTGACGAGGATGTGAACCAGCAAATCACGGACGCAACTTCGACTGAGGTTGAAGAAGGTGAGGGGGGGCCTGAGTTCGATACAATCGTGACCCAAAATGCCCCTGACGGGGATCAGATCGTTATCCCTCCTGGAATTCGCAGCCGACCCGTTTTAAATAAAATTCCACCGAGCTTTCCTGAATCAAACAGACCAAGAGGGTCCTACGATCGTAAGACGGGTTTTGCAAAAGACGGCTTAGTAAGAGTCCAGCCCAAAATTACGCCTGGGGCTATTCCGTCAATTGTAGTTGAAAAGGCTTGGGACCCGGATGGAAAAATTATTGAATTAGAAGGGGACTCAACCGTGGCCTCAACCTATCAAAATGTCATTATTAAATTATCCGGGCCCGCTAAGATAGGTGATACCTTCACCGTATTTTCAACCAACGGAAAAGTCACCGATCCCACCACGGGATATACAATAGGCGTGGATTTAGAAACAAGAGCTGAGATCGAAGTTGAAGACGAAGTTAATAGTGGTTCAGAAAATACCTATCGTGGAGTTATTACCTTTACTGATCTTCCCGTCAGACTCGGAGATTCGGTGAAGAGCGGTCGCCTCATCACTCGCTCCAACTTTGAAGCCATCGGGCCTATGAGTGCCGTGGCCGCAAGAATAGTCAACGGTGAAGCCAACAAGCGAGCTGTTTTGGGTCTTCACAACATTGTTTATTTGGACAAGGGGACTGAAGACGGTCTCCAACCCGGCAATTTACTTTACGTCTTAAAGAATATCGAGACACGAAACCCGAACACCGTTCTTGATTTCGACTCAAGGCCCATAGGGATCATCAAAACAGTTGAAGTTGAGCCCCATGTCGCCACGGCCATAATTGTCACAGAAAAAGACGCCATCATGCCGGGTGATATGACCCAACTTTCGGCTCCGGAAAAATCCGGTCATCCGAAATCCGTCGACGATATTAGGCCATTAGAAGATACAGTGGTTAACGACGAGAACTAAGATTTTGCAAGTGCGAACTCTTCGGAATGAGCGAACTTCATTGGTTTTCAAATTTTTGTCCTCTCTTTTCCGTTTTTGATCTTGAACGCTATATTAAAGCCTTTGGGGCTGATTCAGGTTTAAAAAGGGAAAACCTCGATGAGCTTGATCTTCTTCATGTTTCAAAATGGCTTGAGCGTCGTGAGGGTCAGTGGAATAAAGAAAGAAAAAATCACTTTATTCACATGAATCGAAGTCTGAAAGGGGATTTTAAAATTGTCTTTTGGGGAGATAGAAATTTCCCCGCTTCATTAAGAAACTTAAGTTGTCCCCCAGCCCTTCTCTTTTATCGCGGAGAATTGCCCACGGCGGACCCAGCTATGGTCGCCGTTGTGGGAGCGAGAAACCCGACAGAAATTGGAAGGCTATGGGTTCAAAAGGAGATTCCTGAGCTTGCGAAAAAATCTATCGTTATCGTTAGCGGTGGAGCTCGAGGGATTGATGCGGAAGCACACTGGGCGGCTCTTGAGGCGGGAGGCAAGACAATCGCCTTTCTTCCGGGAAGTGTTGACAAGCCGTATCCCCATGGAAACCAAATGATCTTTGAAAGAATTTTATCCCAAGGCTGTTTAATTTCAGAATACCCTTCTGGCACCGCGGTAAGAAGGGAAAATTTTCATCGTCGAAATCGGTTGATCGCAGGCCTTGCCGAACTGGTCATCATTGTCGAGGCTGCAGCACGCAGTGGCACTCTTATGACGGCAAACAAGGCTTTGGCGGAAAACCGCGATATCCTTGTAGTTCCTGGCCCTCCTCTTGTCGAGTCTTATACGGGGAGCTTAGAATTAATTTGTCAAGGGGCAGGGCTTGCGAGAGATGCAAAAGACATCATATTTAATGTCGAAAGAAGAAATGTTTTGAAATTAAAAGGAGAAACACCTACCCTATGGGAATGAAAAAATCCCTAGTCATTGTTGAGTCACCGGCCAAGGCAAAGACAATCGAAAAATATTTAGGCAAGAATTTTAAAGTTATGGCAAGTGTTGGCCATGTTCGTGATCTCCCTCCAAAAAAACTTGGAGTGGATGTTAAGAAAAAATTCAAACCAACCTATGAAATCATTAAAGGCAAAGACAAGGTCATCGAGGCCATCAAGGCCGAAGGTAAAAAGGCCGATCACATCTACCTAGCACCCGATCCTGATAGGGAAGGGGAGGCTATCGCTTGGCATATTGCTGAAGAGCTTAAGAGCGAAAAGAAAAAAATCAAACGTATTCTCTTTAACGAAATCACAAAGAAAGCGGTTTCAGAGGCCATCAATCATCCTCTCGAAATAGATATTAAAAAATTTGAGAGCCAGCAAGCAAGGCGGATTTTAGATCGCCTCGTGGGCTATCAAATTTCACCGGTTTTGTGGGACAAAGTTCGCCGGGGTTTAAGTGCTGGCCGAGTTCAATCGGTGGCTTTAAGATTAGTGGTCGATCGCGAAAAAGAAGTTTTGGCCTTTAAACCCGAAGAATATTGGTCAATTGAAGCTAACCTTGGTTCGGGAGATGACACCTTTTGGGCCAAGCTTGCAAAAAAGGGCAAAGATAAAGTCGTTATTGGAAATAAGGGCGAAGCAGATGAAATCCTTGCTGACCTCAAGGGAGCACCTTATCAGATAACGAGTGTTGATAAGTCTGAGAGAAAACGAAATCCTCTTGCTCCTTTCATCACTTCTAAACTCCAGCAAGAAGGAGCGCGTAAACTTCATTGGCCTGCAAAAAAGACAATGATGGTGGCTCAAAAACTCTACGAGGGTATTGATCTTGGTGAATTAGGAACGACAGGTCTCATTACGTATATGAGAACCGATTCCACAAGAATTTCTGATGATGCCATCAAAGACGTACGCACTTATATTAAAGATACGTTTGGGGCGAAATATCTTCCAAGTGAACCCGTAGTCTACAAGACAAAAAAATCGGCCCAAGACGCCCATGAATCTATTCGCCCAACGCATCTTGAGTACTCTCCAAAGGTTGTTAAAGACTTCTTAAGTCCCGATCAATATAAACTTTATGTTTTGATTTGGAACAGGTTCGTAGCTTGCCAAATGGTACCGGCAGTGTTTGATCAAACGACAATTGAAATCAGTGCGAAGGATTATCAGCTCAGAGCGACGGGAAGTATCGTCAAATTTGATGGTTTCACGGCAGTCTATGAAGAATCTAAGGATGAAGATGCGCCTGTTAGTGATGACGATGATGGAAAACAAAAACTTCCCGAATTAAAACAGGGTACTAAATTAAAACTTATTGAACTTAAACCTGAGCAACATTTTACTCAACCCCCACCGAGATATACGGACGCTAGTCTTATTAAAGATTTGGAAGAAAAAGGAATCGGACGTCCTTCTACTTACGCTGCAATTTTATCGACAATCGTGGACAAAGAATATGCGTCGAAGGATCAATCTGGCCGGTTTTCTCCAACGGACTTAGGAAAAATTGTAACAGAACTTCTTGTAGAAAATTTCAAAGATATAATGAACGTTGAATTTACAGCTTCAATGGAAGATCAACTCGACAAAATTGAAGAAGGCGAAAAAGATTGGGTTCAAATTCTCACAGCTTTCTACGGTCCATTTAAGATTGCCTTAGATGAAGCCAAGGAAAAAATGAAGAACGTTAAAGCCCAAGCTATTCCCACCGACATCATTTGCCCCAAAGATAATGCCGTTATGGTTATCAAATGGGGAAGAAATGGCCAGTTCTTAGCTTGCACAAATTACCCCGATTGCAAATCCACGGCTGAGTTTGAAAAAACAGCTGACGGGAAAATTGAAGTCCGCAAAGCTGAATCCACCGATGAAAAATGCGAGAAGTGCGGAAATCCCATGGTGGTGAAATTCGGCCGATTCGGAAAGTTTCTAGCTTGTTCCGCTTATCCTGAATGTAAAACCACAAAGGCGATTTCTACCGGTGTCAAGTGTCCGAAAGAATGTGGAGGCGATGTTACATCCCGGGTCTCTCGCCGTGGCCGCGCTTTTTACGGGTGTAGCAGTTATCCAAAATGCGATTTCGTTTCGTGGGATAAACCGATCAATAAACCGTGCCCCGAATGTAAAGGGGCTTATCTAGTAGAGAAATTCAGTAAGAAAAAGGGGCAATTTGTTAAATGCCCAAATAAAGAATGCCCTTATACTGAAGAACCACAAGACTCAACAGGGCCGACTGAAACGGCACCGGTGGCAGGATAATTTTCTTTAGCGAGCTCTACGGAGCTTAGGTTTCTTACCCGATCGGGATCGTTGGATTTCACTTTTTAAAACGGGCGCAAAATCTGTGAGGATTTTGGAAATCGGATGTTCAAAATACTCTCCAAAGATTTCCATATTGAGAAGAACGATATTTATCCAAAACAAAGGATCGAGATAGGGGTCTGCTTCTGCATTTTCAAGTTCTTTAAGCCATCCTGAAACCCACTGGGCGACTAGATGTTCCGTTTTCAGGCGCATCTCATTTATCGATGCTGTCAGCTTTCTGAAAAGGTAAATGGGAAGTAAAATTCCAACAATAAAAGCAGCGATGCCGATCAGGGCCAGAAGAAGGGCACTTACCTCATTATTTTTAAAAAAATGATAGGCGCCGATGGCTCCTAGCCCAATCAGAAGAATATTTATGGGAAAGAG
>Ga0207037_10144_pt1 | contig 24089 bp, 22 predicted proteins | sample Alteio_BWMinCont_75_FD_153268 | JGI IMG/M metagenome (GOLD analysis project Ga0207037, IMG submission 153268) | Enriched cells from forest soil in Barre Woods Harvard Forest LTER site, Petersham, Massachusetts, United States -... | ecosystem: Environmental > Terrestrial > Soil > Temperate forest >... | reverse complement strand
TGGACAGTGGGAGCGCTCGAACCCCCATTCGTTCCTGTCACACCTGCTCCCCCAGAGAAGTAAAAATCAAAAGGGACAATGCTGTTATTCATGAACGCCACTTTTCCGTAGATGGGGTCCCACTTCACATCGGCGCCCACAAACGAAGTCGGTGTGGAAAGCGACTGCGTTTGAACCACAAGATTTTGGAGTTCATTGGTCACAGTCTTATTACTCGTGCTGATACTCATAGCTGAAGCTTCAATTCCCCAGTTTTCAGTAAAATAAAAACCAAGGCGACCCCCGATGACGAGGTCCGAGAAAAACGCATCATTCATAACGAGACCGAAATTCGGAAATAACTCAAATCTGTGGGTCTTCGGTAAAAATCTTTTTGTAATAACAGCAATATCGCTAAACGGCGCCAGTTTTCCTAGACCCGCCAACTCGGCTGGGGTTTTGCCCTTTGTGGCCTTTGGAGGAGCAACTGGAGGAAGAGGGGGACTCTCCGCATCTGTGGGAGGAGCTGCTCCATTTAGTTCTGCCGCTTTCGAAGGCGCCGCGGCTGGGGGCATTACTGTTGATGGGGGAGGGGTCTTCGAATCATTTTCTACAGAATTGTCAGCCGAGGTTTGAGGTGGCGGAGGCGCTTGTTCCTGACCTGTACCCGCACCGGTTTCAGGAACACTAGAGTCAAAAGGAATCTCTTGGGCAAAACCCAGAGAACAAAAGAGGTGAATAAGAACTCCAAATTTCAAAGCGTTGGTAATAGCCACACGGCTCCCAATGTAAAGAAAAGTTCAGTTTCTGTAATGGTCACATTCGGAGCGCCCAAAATATCTGGTTTTGTATAAAAAAGAGCTGAGAGATCAAGTTTGATCCCAAAGTTTCGTGTAAAGAAAAATCTTTCGTTTAAACCCAACCCCCCCGTAATACTCGAGCCGCCTACACTGAGATTCATCATCCCCGCCCTTGCTGTTGCAGAAATGTTGAGATTAAGAACATTTTGTTTACTCAAACTGATCTTCCCGTAATAAGGAGTAAATTCATATTCGGCTAAAGCCGCAAAAGTAGGCTGTGGGTTTTGCCCAAACTTAATCGCACTTCCTGCTCCATTGATTTGCTGAATCTGACTTACATAGCTTGTATTTGTGTTGGCGTAGCCCTCAACGATCAAACCCAAAGCGCTAATTTCATTGAGATGATACTGAGCCTCAATTCCCACAGGGTAATCGTAAAGGAAGGGATCATTCAGTGAAGTCCCCAAAAAGCCACCTACTTCAATTCTTCCGTCGGTGGGCACATAGCGTTTTTTTACGGCCTCGGGTTGGTCAAATACAGGAAGAACCGATTCACGGGCCAGTTCAGATTCCGGGAATTGAACAACGTCGTCGGCTTTCGCTAACCCAGACAGAGCAAATAGGGCTATTAAAAAACAAGCCAGAAGCATCCATGAAAGGGGAGACTTAAACCAAGTTTTCATTTGGCTTTCCCCCTCTTTGAGGTACGCCGTACCGTATCCGGATTTTTAGAGGGACCTGGTGTCTTTTTTGCCAGGAAGCCGTGCTCTCGAATGAGATCAACAACTTCCCGTACGGCCCCATATCCGCCCTCGGTCTTAGTCACATAGTGTGCCGCTTTTTTAACTTCACCAACTGCATTTGGAACAGTCGCCGCAAAACCTACTTGTTTTAAAATCGGGATGTCAAAAATTTCGTCCCCAATAAATGCGATTTCATCAGTTTGAAAACCGGTATTTTTAATTATTTCTTGAAAAGGAATAGTTTTATCAGCTACTTCTAAATAAAAGTGCTTTATATTAAGAAAACTCATCCTCTGGACAACGTCGTCTGACTTGCCCCCAGAGATGACAACGACTTCGTAACCAAGATCCATAAGAAGTTTCATTCCAACGCCATCCTTAACGTGAAAAAAACGGCGCCATTTCCCTTCGGTATCGATCCAAAGCCGGCCATCTGTAAGAACACCATCCACATCACAAATGAGCATCCGGACCCGCTTGAGTCGCTGTTGAAGGTGGCGCATATTGTCTTTATTCTTGCAAAAACCAGAATGAAACGGAAGGTTTAAATAAAATCAATACCTTGGTCTACCACCCAAGGTCTTTGCGCAAAGTTGAAGGGTGGTTAGTTTTTTGAGCAAACGCTCAAGAGAAGTAGTCTAGGTGCTCTACCGAACCCGTGCCTTAAGCAAATCCTGAAGATGAATCATTCCGATTGGGGCGCGGGGTTTGGGGGGAGTTTCGGTCGACTACGAATAAATTTTGGATTGCAAACTGTTCCATTAAGAAAAGTGCCTTCTCGGCAAGCTCTGAAGCCTCTACTGTTTTGGGTTGGGCACCCATAATATCCCGCGCCAAATCATCCAGGGGATTTTTACTCTTATCAAGACGACGTCGAAGATCTCCGTCAGTAATTGTGCCAATAAGATTTCCATCACTATCAATGACACCGCAAACTCCGCGAACTTCAGCCGCAGTCATTTTGCTAATCACTTCCTTCGCTTTTGTTTCGGGAGTGACGATAGGTAAAGACTTCCCTGAGTGCATCAGATCGCGCACATGGGTCAAAAGTTTTCTCCCTAAACTTCCGCCGGGATGAAACTGGGCAAAATCTTCGGAATTAAATCCTCGCTGGGAAAGAGCCGCTACGGCTAAGGCATCACCCATGGCAAGAGCGGCAGTCGTGCTAGCCGTTGGGGCAAGCCCCAGTGGGCAAGCCTCTTCTTTGATCGAGACATCAAGAGCAATATCACTGGCCTCGGCTAAGCTTGATCGCATATTGCCGGTCATTGAAATTAATTTTACTCCTTTTCGCTTAGCGAATTGAACGATGTTACGCATTTCATCGGTTTCACCGCGATAGGACAAAGCCAAGATAACATCCCCCCCGGAAATAACCCCAAGATCTCCGTGAGAAGTTTCCGCAGGGCTTACGTAAATAGCCGGGGTTCCAGTTGAAGAAAGTGTGGAGGCAATTTTGCGAGCGATTTGGCCCGATTTACCCATTCCCGTCACAACTACTTTTCCGCGACATTCCATAAGTAAGATGACCGCTTTATCAAAGCGCTCATCTAGCTTATCTTTCAGATCGAGAATGCTTTTTGCCTCAATATCAAAAACTCTTTTTGCTTCACCGATTAAAGATCCCATACTTCACCTTCCAAAAAACTCACGAGCCTTTTTATTCGTATCTGTAATTTTCTTTCGAGTCATTTTTTTCTGATTGATTTTCTTTTCAATTTTCTTAACCGATTTTCTACTTCCGCCATTCCCATTTTTTGCCAAAAGTTTCGGGGCCATCTTAGCCGTCGGCTTTTTCTTTCCCAACGCTTGATGCAGGGCTGCCTCAATGAAACTTGTGAACAAAGGGTGTGGGGCCATGGGCTTAGATTTAAATTCGGGATGAAATTGACAACCCACAAACCACGGATGGCCCGGGAGTTCGATCATCTCAACTAAATCTCTTTCCTCACAGATCCCAGAAAGAACCATCCCATATTTCTTTAGAATTTCCCGATAGCGATTATTAAATTCATACCGATGACGATGACGTTCATGAATTATATCTTTACCATAAACTTCTCTAGTCAAGGTTCCGGTCCCAAGATGGCAGGCATAACTTCCTAACCGCATTGTTCCTCCTTTTTGAGTCACTTTGCGCTGCTCTGTCATGATGTCGATAACATAATTCCTTGAACTCTTAACCTTGTCCGCAAATTCTCGACTTGTGGCATCGACGATTCCCGCAACATGACGGGCGTATTCGATAACAGCAAGTTGCATTCCAAAACAAATTCCAAAATACGGCAGGTTGTTCTCTCGGGCGTATTGAATGGCAATAATTTTGCCCTCGGCTCCGCGATATCCAAACCCGCCAGGGACTAAAACTCCATGAAGGCCTTGGAGCGAATCTTTAACGGTGGACTCATCTAAATTCTCTGAATCCACAAAGACAAGTTCAACTTTAGAATTATTGGCAATCCCGCCATGAATCAGAGCTTCGTTCAGAGACTTATAACTTTCTTTAAGATCAACATACTTTCCAACAATTCCAATTCGAACTGTATTGGCGGGATTTTTTATGACCTTCACCACTTTTTCCCACGGCGCAAGATCAATGGCCTCGTTTTTCAAGTCAAGTCGCTTAACAATCAGGTCATCCAATTTTTGCTGGTGGAGCATTAACGGAACTTCATAAATTGTGCTAGCGTCAGGGCAAGAAATAACCGCATCTGCTTTCACATTACAAAATAAACCAATCTTTGATTTTAATTCGGAAGGAATTGGTTTTTCACTTCGACAAATTAAAAAATCAGGTTGGATGCCAATACTTCGCATTTCTTTCACGGAATGCTGGGTGGGTTTACTTTTCAATTCCCCGGCGGCGGCGATAAAAGGAACAAGGGTCACGTGAATGAAAACAACATTTTCAAAACCGCAATCGACCCGCATTTGTCTTATGGCTTCTAGAAACGGCAAACTTTCGATATCACCGATTGTTCCCCCAATTTCAATGATGGCCACTTCCGCACCTTGAGATGTATCGTAAATATAATTTTTAATTTCGTCGGTAACGTGAGGAATAACTTGAACCGTTCCACCCAAATAGTCACCGCGACGTTCTTTAGAAATAACCGCATCGTAAATTTGGCCCGTGGTATAATTATTACTTCTAGAAACTTTGACGTGGGTGAAGCGCTCATAATGCCCTAAATCTAAATCTGTTTCCGCCCCATCGTCGGTAACAAAAACCTCTCCATGCTGAAGGGGAGACATGGTCCCCGGGTCAACGTTAATATACGGATCAAACTTCATCATTGAGAGCTTAAGTCCACGGGCTTCTAATAGGGCCCCGAGACTTGCCGCGCAAAGGCCCTTTCCAATTGAAGAAACAACACCGCCAGTTACAAAAATATACTTCTGCACCAACGGACTCTTTTTCTTCATTAACGGCTCCTCTTTTCTTTCATCAAGCGCTCTACTCGTATCACATCTTCGGGGCTGTCGACACCCCAAGATTCATAATCTGTTAAAACAACTTTGATCCCAACGCCCATCCACAAAGCCCTGAGCTGTTCAAGGCTCTCGGTTCGCTCAAGTTCAACGGGACCCTGCTCACAAAATTTCTCTAAAACTTCCTTTTTGAAACCGTACAAACCAATATGTTTGAGATGCCCAGTCAATTTTCCGTTTTGCGGGAAGGGAATAGGGGCCCGGCTAAAATATAGAGCTTCACTCCTGTGATTGAGGGCGATTTTTGCAAAAGCCGGATTCATAAGTTCCTCTAGAGACTTTATAGGCCTGGCCAATGTCGCAAGCTGAACATCGTTTTTTAAGGCGCCACCCAAAGCATCAAGAACTTTTCCAGTCAGAAGAGGTTCGTCCCCCTGGATATTGATTATGTAATCGCAATCGATATTTTTTGAAGCGGCCCAAACTCGATCACTTCCAGAAGGAAGGTCAGGATCGGTCATTACGGTTTTAACTTTTAGCGATTCAGAAAGTTCTGCGATTCTAGAATCGTCGGTGGCCACAATAAGGCCATTTAAACATTTTGCGGTTTTCGCAGCCTCAATAACCCATTGAAGAAGGGGTTTATCTAGAATTTTTTTGAGGGGTTTGCCAGCGAATCTTGTGGATCCATATCGAGCAGGAATAACACCTATTATTTGGGCAGCCTTCATAAACCCTTTAAAGTTTTAAGTTCGCGGTTTAATCCAGGCTTTGAATATAACGTCTTCTAATGCCCTAACTCCATCATTATTTAAGGCTGAAACCGGTTTAAAGAAGGTCTCATCCTGTCCTGACGTTTTTAGCCACTTTTTATAGAGTTTTAGAGACTCCCCACGGGATAACTTGTCGATTTTAGTGAGGACGCAAAGGCACTCTAGCCCTCGATTTTCAGCCAGATCCAGCATAATTTGTTCATCTTCGGTCCACTCCCGGCGCATATCACACACCAGTATAAAACCGATGAGATTTTGTCGTTCTCTAAAAAAGGTTTCGATCATTTTAGCCCAAAGATTTCTCTCTTTAAAATCCCTGGCCGCATATCCGTAGCCAGGCAAATCAACGAATCGATATTTTTCACCTACATCAAAAAAATTAATAAGACGAGTCTTTCCCGGGGTTCCGCTAATTTTTGCAATTTTGTGACCGCCACACATGGCATTTAAAAGAGTACTTTTTCCTGCGTTGGAGCGGCCAACGATAGCCACTTCCGGTTTTAGTTCATCTGGGTAATCTTTGGGCTCAACTGCACTTTTTACAAACTTTGCCAGCGTCATAAGGAAACACCTTACTATGAGAAAAATATTGTGACAACCGCAAGAAGGGCTTGCCAAACTTCTTCCTCTACACCAGTCAGAGGGATCTAAAGCTGGCATGGCCCCTGAAGATAGTTTCTCAAGGATTCGAGCATTATGGAGGGATCTATGACAGACCAAACAGTTCATCTCTTAGAGGACTCAAATGAAATACCCCAAGAGGGTTATATCCTTCGCTCTGATGGAGCTCCGCCGACCCTTATAGACGGTATCCTTTCTGTTGGGCGCGCCATGGGTTGTGACATCCGAGTGAGAGACCCCTACGTCAGTTCAAAGCACTGTCAATTTGAAAGAAGACCCAATGGATTTTATGTTCGTGACCTGAAGAGCCGCAACGGCACCAAACTCAACGGCGTTCGAGTTAGCGAGGGAGAGCTTCTTCCTGGCGCTGAAATCACGGTGGGATCAACAAATTTTATTTTCCAAGGTTATAATTTCAATTCCAACCCTCAGTGTCCCTTGACGTCTAAAAATAAAGACTGGCAGGAACAACTTAACCGACTGCCGTCAATTTCAAAAACCGATATGGCTATTTTTCTCAAAGGTGAAAGTGGAACAGGCAAAGAGGTTGTGGCCAACACCATCCACGAATTAAGCGATCGCAGACGTGGGCCCATGATCAGCGTTAATTGCAGCGCTCTTACGGAAAGTTTAGTTGAAAGTGAACTTTTCGGGCACGTTAAAGGTAGTTTTACAGGTGCCACCTCCGATCGCAAGGGAGCCTTTGAAACGGCCCGCGACGGAACTTTGTTTTTGGACGAGATTGGGGATCTCCCTCTATTCCTCCAGCCCAAATTATTACGGGCTCTCGAAAATTCTGAGATTAGGCCCGTGGGAAGTGACAAAGTCATTCCGACCAACGTTCGAATTATTTCTGCAACACACAAAAACCTCGAAAGAATGATTGAAGATGAACTCTTTAGAGCTGATCTTTACTTTCGTATCCACGTTATTAAAGTTGCGATTCCTCCTTTGAGACTTCGCTTGGAGGATTTCGACGATCTCCTTTATTCATTTTGTAAAGAGCACAGAGTGAGCATGTCGGTACCGGCAATCGACATTCTAAAAACTCATATGTGGCCAGGAAATATTAGAGAACTGAAAAATACAGTGGCCAGAGCCACTGCACTTTTTCCTCAAACACGAATTTTACCGACTCATATCCTGGATCTTGTAAATATAAGGTTAGACCTTCCTCACAAACCTTCTGGATTTTTTTCCAAAAGGGACCCGCGCGGAGGCTTACCTCCGCATCAAGAGGCGGAAAAGGAAATGATTCTAGCTCGCTTGACAGCCAATGGATTTAATCAGCGCCGAACGGCGGCAGAACTTGGAATTCCAAAGAGCACTCTGCACGATCGCATTAAAACCTATCAAATTGTAACAAAGAAACCAAAATCTATTAGGGAACCATGTTGATGGAGCTAAAGAAAACCCGCTTGATGTGACCTTTGTTAAGCATTTGATCCAGAGCCGCCCTAATATGAACTTTCAATTTTTCTTTGCCGGCCTTGGTGTCAAGTTCGTCAAATGTGGTCAGTTCAAAAACTCTTTCTAGAGAATCCCTGACCTCAAGCTCTCGATCTTTAATTTCGATGGCGGCGTCTTGATTAGACGCTTCGACATAAAGTTCTGTAGTAACCATTGGGGAGCGATGGGAATTGGGCGCTTTTAGATTGGCTGCAATTTTATGGATAAGAACGGTGTATTCAGGGTGCTTGAGAGGATCGTCGATATTTTCCGTAAGATCTTCGGGCTGAAGTGCGTAGGCGACATCGGCGACTTCCGCCCAATTTTTTAGAAATGGATCCTTAGTTCTGTCCGGGTTAAATCTTGTTTTCATATCGTTGAGGGTAAATCGAATTAGAATCATCAAAATAACGATAATTCCAAATTTTATGTAAGTGGCTAAAGAATAACTGTAAAGCTTCTGAACGAGGGCTTGAGCAAGAACAAACCATTTATGAAAAACAGGCGTCAATACTTCTGGGACATTTTTTAATACATCAAGGGGCGGGTCTTTCTTCAGTGTCAGTGCAACTTCAAAGCTTTTTCTAAGAACGTCTACGGGGAGAAGAACTGAGGCAAAAGAAAACTCCCCTAAGATTTCAAGAAACGAATCTCCCTGTATGATCTCTTCGGGCTTTCGGTCATCTTCAGGGGAGGCAATGGGAGTAATGGTTTCATCGCTCCTAGATTCTCCGCTATCCCCTCCTTCCTTTAAATAATCAGCACTCAGGGTAATAGACTCAAGGCCAGTTATTTCCCCGATCTGGCCAACCTCAGATGTGATCTTTGAGAGCATCTTATTGAATTCGGGGTCCAACTCATTGAGAAGATCATCTACGTCGGCGAGACTTGTGGGCTCAGGGCTAGGTTGTGCCTTAAGTTCTTCTGTCATCCTAACAGTGTAGAAAAAATGTTTAGTTTTTCGCAAATACTTCCGACAGAAATAATGAGCGATCTTATAAAAGGAGTCTTTATGAGAGCATTAAAGGGATTTTTGCTAGGTTTAACTGGACTTTCGGCTTTATTCACCATCGGATTCACTCAAACCGGATGCGCTTGGGGTGAAGTTTCGAATTCTAAGACTATGACTCCAGAAGATGAAGTCGCCGCTTATTCGGCTCAAAAAAATGGATCAGCCGAAGCTCTCGATGAATTGGGATGGTCTGCCTCTAAGACCCTCACTTCAGACGAAGAAGATGTCCTTGATAAACGAATTAAATTGAAACGCCTTGAAACCCACCTGGCCGATATGCGGGAGCGTGATCAATACTTCAAATATAAGAGCTACCTCGATAATGACGACGAAAGAATTAGTTTCTTAGAACTTCCCTCCATAGAAGCTCGAGATCGGTATGCCATGGAAAAAGGAATTTACTACCACGCCAACAGGTTCTCTCCTGCCGTTCGAGACGCCGTCTCACGATCTGATATCATTTTAGGAATGAACAAAGAAGCCGTCGTCGATAGCTGGGGCGAACCCGTCACCGTAGAAGTGGCTGGCAAAGAAGTTTTCGGCAATGAAAAATGGAGTTATGTGGATTACATTGAAACTCCAGAGGGCTATCAACGTCAAGAACGCATCGTGATCTTCGAAGCTGGCAAAGTCGCAGGCTGGCAACGCCGCTAGTGTCGCGCCTGCTTGAAGATTAAGATTCAGGCGGGTGCGGCACGAGTTAGTGAGCTTCGCCCCAATTCCTTCCCACATCCACTGAAACTTTTAACGGAACATCGAGCTTAACTGTGTCTTCCATCCAAGTTTTGACATCTTTTTTCAGAGATTCAGCTTCTGATTCTTTAACTTCAAAAACTAATTCATCATGGACTTGTAAAAGCATTCTTGCCGGAGCTTTTCTTGACGCAAGTTCTGCTGCCGCTTTGATCATGGCCTTTTTGATTAAGTCCGCTGCAGCCCCTTGAATGGGCATATTGATAGCCGCCCGTTCGGCATTTTGTCTCAGTCTCCCGTTTGAAGACTTAATTTCTGGATAATAACGCCTGCGACCAAACATTGTTTCTACAAAGAGATCGCGTTTCCCGTTTTCAACAACTTCGTGCATGTAGTGTTGAACCCCAGGGTACCGTTTGAAATAAAGTTCAATATATTCTGCGGCCACATCGCGGCCAATATCTAAACTCGCGGCCAATCCAAAATCACTCATGCCATAGGCGATTCCAAAATTAATAGCTTTTGAAGCCCGACGGTCATTGGCGTCCACGTTTTCAATTTTCTTATTAAAAATCTCTGCAGCCGTAGCCGTGTGAATATCAACGTCCCTTTCAAATGCGCTCTTTAGTCCCTTATCCCCTGTAATATGGGCCAAAATGCGCAGCTCCACTTGGCTATAATCCGCTGACAAAAGAAGAGAACCTTTTGGAGCGATAAAGCTCTCTCTAATTTGTTGGCCCCGTTTAGTGCGAATGGGAATATTTTGTAAATTAGGGTGAGTCGAGCTCAATCTCCCGGTTGAGGTTACAGCTTGATTGAAACTTGTGTGCACCCTTCCCGAGGAAGTATCGATAAGTCTTGGTAACGCATCTACATAAGTGGATCTTAGCTTTGTAAGCTCCCGCCATTCTAAAATTTTTGCGGCGATGGGGTGATGTTGTACTAATTTCTCTAGAACATCAGAGTCCGTAGAATATCCCGTTTTAATTTTGCGAATAACCGGGAGACCTAACTTATCGAATAAGACCTGGCCCAATTGTTTAGGGCTACCCACATTAAAATCGTACCCTGCAAGTTTGCAGATTTCTTTTTCCAGAACTTGTGCGTCTTTTAACAGTTCTCCAGAAAAAATATTTAGTTTGTCACCGTCAATAAGAATTCCTGAACGCTCCATCTTAAATAAGACTGGCGTCAGAGGTTGTTCAATTTCTTCTAAGACTTTTCTTAACGCCCCTTGGGCCAAATCTTTCTCTAAAATTGTCGAAACCTGGCGAATAGCTGCAAGTCTCTCTTCGGGAAGGGCAAATTCCGGCAAATCGATGCTTAAGTGTTTTTTAATAAGTTCTGCAAACTCTAAGCCCTCAGACTTCCCGGTACAATAAGACTGAAGAAGAACATCGGTCCCAATATCTTTAAAAGCTTCGGGCTCCAGCTTCAACTGGTGGGCCATGGATTTTGTGTCATACCCTGAGATTTTGATATGCCGGGGTTTTAAATAATCATTAAGCCATTTAGAAAACTGTTCTGAATCCCCCTCATAACGAAAACCAACGTCTTTCCACTGAATAATTGTTCCCCTTGGATTGACATCAAACCAAAGATCGGTGGAGTCAGCCTTACTTAGACCTTTTTCAAGATCAGATATATTTCCGGTGACAGTAACTTTTAAATTGACAGATTTAACAATAGCAGGCGTGATTTTGATGGGCGCCACGACGCCCTCAGTTGGAACGCCAGTCTCGCCGAGCAAACGCTGAAGCAAAGTTTTAAAATTCAATTCTTCTAAAAGAGGAATTAATTTCTCTCTATTGACCGGGCGAACTTCTAAATCTCTGGGTTCAAGACCAATTTCCATATCACATCTGATTGTGCAAAGTTTTTGCGACATATAAGCCTGATCTTTCTGAGTTTCTAAAAGCCCCCGAACCCGATCATTCTTAATCGTGCTTAGATTTTCATAAATGCCATCAAGAGTTTTATACTCTGCGAGAAGTTTTGCAGCACCCTTGGGCCCAAGACCTTTAACCCCGGGAACATTATCAGAAGAATCACCCACGATGGCCAAGTAATCTACAACCTGATTGGCATCAACTCCAAATTTTGCCCGCACCCCATCTTCATCTATGTAAATATCTTTTGACGGATCAAATATTTTTACACCCGGGCCAACAAGTTGACCGAAATCCTTATCACCACTTACAATTACAACTTCAATACCCTGACGTTTACTCTTCGTTGCCAATGTTCCAATGACATCGTCGGCCTCGAAGCCTGCTTGCTCAAAAGCAGGAATAGAAAGAGCTTCTGCAAGCTTTGGAAGATAGGGAAATTGTTTAATCAAATCATCAGGTGCTTCGTCTCGGTTGGCTTTGTATTCGGGATAAATTTCTTCTCGAAAACCTTCTTCGGGGTGATCAAAACAAAAAGCCATGCCATCGGGTTTATGCTCCTTAAGAAGTTTCGTTATGGCCGCTAAAAAACCATAGAGGGCATTGGTCGGCATCCCGGCAGAATTATTAAGTTGGCGGATGGCGTAGAACGCACGAAAAAAGAGCGAACTAACGTCAACCAAATACACTCGTTTCATGGAGGTGTTCTACTTGTTTAAAGAATTTTAATCAATGGTCGTATCCGTTCGGCCTATCCGACCTCGTATCCGGTTAACGATCAGATTTCACTTCAAACTTAATATAATCGCAGCGCAAACTCCTATGAAACTTGCAATAGCACCGCGCTGTGAGTAATCAGAGAAATAATTTGGAAACGTATCAAGGGACGTTAAAGGACTTGAACTAATCGGCCTTATTGAACTTCGTCGAGAAGATAGCAAAGACGCAAGGAAGGCCCAGTGGCAAAATACGATCAAATTGTCTTTGATTTTTCATCCAGGGCCCACAGTAAAAAAATTTAATCAATGGCGGGGTCAAAGGGACGTTCGTATTGGTCGTTTTTATGTTCTATGGGGCCTTGGCTTCGGATTTGCTGGGATTGCAGGCCCACCAAAATTGGAGCTCTCACTCTGATCTGGCTCAAAAGCTTTCCATAGGCATTTGCAGGAACATAAAGGCCCTGCTCCCATTCACTAATGGTTTGCTGACGACATCCTAAAAGCTCCGCAAACTCTATCTGTGTAAGCTCCAAGGACTGCCTTAATTTTTTAACTGAGTCTTTATCCCACATCACTTACAATTCTGAGCTTAAGACACTCAAGAATGCAAGTTGAGATATGAAGGGCATCACGTCAAATATGGCTTTTAGGGCGACCAAGAGATTAAAGGTAAGCGGTTTTGGTTAGAGGCAACCCATAGTCACAAGCCCCGAAGGGAGATTCACGTTACATAGCCACTGTGGAAACAAAGAATCATGGATAGCCGTCGCGCTCGGGGTTTGATAACCGTAACCAACCGCCGCAGGGGTAAGGGGCGTGAAGTTAGCAACCACTGAAACAAAGCAAGCAGGGGCACTAGCAAAGAGTCCACAATTTGGAGCGCCGGGGTCTGCGGGGCCAGTGAGGGTTGGATTTGTTCCAAAAGTGTCGCTTGGGTCATAAGAAAAACCAGGGCTCCCAATACTTGTGTTATTAGTACCGCTAGCACTGTAGCCCCAAGAATTGTAAAAGTGATCCGTACCATTTCCGTTTGCGACATAGAAAGCATATACCGGATTTGCACCGCACCCCGTGGGGCCGCTGGTAGCAGCAAGATCATAAAAGGACTGTACGAGATCTGCATTCATAATATCTATTTCTCCGCACCAAATGCCGTTTTGATTTGTGTCTCCGTTATTTCCATACACCGTATTGTGCCTCAAATACACCGGTGCTGAAGTATTGCCAGTGCCGCCAATAGAAAACCCTCGACCCCCATTATAGATCAGTAAATTATTATCCACTAGAATTTGTTGTGTGTACGCCGGCGTGGCTCCGCCGCTCAGAGAATCAAGAATAATTCCTCCCCCATCAACGGGAGGACCACCCCCACAAGGATCCGGGTTGAAATTGTTATAAGAAAGATTACCGGCAAAATAAATGTGGGTACCGGCAAGTCCGTCGAATTGAATTGGTTCAAAAAGGCCAATACCGCTGTAGCATTCTGACGAACTCTGAGCTGTATTGTACGCAATATTTCCGACGACGGCAAAATAATCAATACTTGCTCCAGCTCCACCATTAGCTGCTCCAACAAAACCGCCTCCCTGACAACCATTGGCAACGTCATTTGCAAAGATGATATGAGTGAGGTTAACGGGAGTTACAAAGTTGGGTTGTGCATTAAAACAGGTCGAAAACGCCCCATTAGGAGTTGAAATCTCCCAGCCTTGAACTCCCCAGTAACTTTGGTCTACCCACATGCCTTGAACTCCCGCGGCCCCAGTGATCTTGCATGTATCAAAAGTTGCACATTTAAGCCAGGCAACGTTATTGCCTGCAGGGCAAGACACCGTTCCCCAGCTTCCAGTATAAAAATTCCAGTTGGAATAAGCTGCACTCGATGCAGCAGTAATGACATCACCACAATTGACGGCATGATTGGGTGAAAGCCAAGGAGCTCCAGGAGAAAGGCCATCATTGACATCACTACCCCCAGCAGAAAGATAGTACGAAGCATTCACCGTAACGGCTTTGGAACAGGCCGATTGAAGGCCGCTTCCAGCTTTGGGCATTGCTCCGATATAGATGGTTCCAGGCACTGCCGTCGCATACGTATAGGTAAGACCTGCAAAGCTTGCTGAGCCAGAAGTGGTACTTACCGGATTCGTTGAAATAGAAAATACTCCTGGAACTGGCAGCGTACAGTGCGGGTCACTGTACGCTGTGAGTGTAACTGTATTTGTAGCGGTTGGAACAAGGTTTCCTAAGGCGTCTTGAATTTGAATGACGGGCTGATTGTTAAGAACGACCCCTGAGTTTCCTTGAGAAGAGGGCTGGGTACTGAAAGCAAGTGTAAATGGATTTCTGTAGAAAAAAACTGTCTCCCATATATGTCCGCATCCTGTGGTAAATTGGCATAAACTTGCTAATAGCGAGAAAGCGAGAAAGCGAGAAAGCGAGAAAGCGAGAAAGCGAGAAAGCTTCCCTGTTCTTGTTTCTGAAATCAATTCCTTTTTCCTTTTCTTTTATAAAAAAACTTAGATCGTATTACCTTTAACAACCGATACATTGGCTGCTTGTGGTCCACGTTCAGTCTCAAGAAGTTCAAATTCTACTTGAGCCCCCTCTGGAAGTGTTTTGAATCCTTCTCCGCTTATGGCTGTGTAATGAACGAATACGTCCTTACCGCCTTCGCGTTCGATGAATCCGAAACCCTTGCTGTCGTTGAACCACTTTACTTTTCCAGCTGCCATTTTAAAACCCCTCCTAAAAAGATTTACCTTCCTTTGAAATTAGACGAGGTCAGAGGGAGGGTCAACCAGTTTTTTTTTGGTATTTCCTTAACCTAAAGATACTGAGAGGGGGTCATTACAGAAGGGGCGATGTACCGCGTTTCATTCTCAAAAATGAAGACGAGTTCATCTTCCTTGACAAGATCCAATTTCTCTCGAGCCTGACGCCCTATGAATTTGTCTGAAGTCCGCGCCTGCTCTATCTTTGACTGAATATTAAGATTATATTTTAAAGTCTCTTGATAGCGCTTTTCCAGCTTCCATTGCTCTGATTTAAGATTCCACAAATCAATGAGGGTACCTTGAGTGAGGAGCCCGACCAAAGCCAAGCCAGTAGCAGCGATACCGATTTTAACCGGGTGTTCCAATAGAGCTAAGAACCAATCAATAAGGGGAGTCATAATTTTAAGTTTGCCACACTCAATTTAAGGTAGCAACGGGACTAGACTTCAAGAGGTTTTTTAGAACTTAACAGTTCCCATAAGATATACCTCTGTACCACTCCAAGACCCCGCATCGGTGCCATTGTAAGGCGCAAAGGGCATATATGAAGCTGTTGGCCCAGAAGATGTGCCGGTCGTATTAGGAGGATTGGTGTAGTTATAAACTTCCCAGATACCAAGATCGAGGCCGAAATGGTCGCTAAAGGTGTAACCTAAGTCGGGGTTCATAACAAAATAGTCGACAAACTGTGGGCTTAAATTGGTCGGAGCATCGCCATAGTTGTATTCATTAACCACACCCGACTCGACGGTGAAATTTAACTTTGAAGTAAAATTATATCCAATATCCATGAGGTTCAATACTCGATAAGCAGTATTGGCTATGGGTTTTCCATCAGTTCCAATGAATGAATTGGTATTATACTGTTGCAAGTAGTAACGGAATTCTTCTGTCAACTTGAGATCAAGTTTACCAAAGGATTTGGCAAGATTGATATTTGTACGAGTCTCCCCAACCTGCCCGGCCGTTTCAGAAGCTTCACTTGTAGGTGCAAAGTAGGATTGGGATCCTCCTAAAATAAATGGCTCAGTCTTCACCCATTTTCCACCATTAGTGAGATGCGTTCCCGATCCACCAAAAGTCGCAAGATTTTTATCTTCAATATAAAGACCCGTGTCGCCTAAGTAAGAAGCGTAACTTTGATTATATCCTGGATTACTTGAGCTCTGAACGCGATCCTGATCTTCAAACCACGTGTGATAATATTGGGGCATCAAAATAATAGAAACATCTGGGTTAATATTATAGCTGATGCTTAATCTTTCCCACGCCCGGACCGTGTAGTCTCTTGACGGGCCAGAATTCTCAAGGGCATTCATGTTTATAGCATTATAAGATCTTAATTTAATTCCCCATGGACTTGCCAACTCTTCTTTTTGTTCTTCTTTTTTAAGTCTCGCAACTAGATTTGGACCAGGGGGAAGACTTGTCGTACTGGGCATGACTTGATTTTCTTCTGTGCCATTATATCCATTAGCGTGAGCATAACCTTGGTTAGCCAGAGACACTCGTTTGCCAAGGGGACGATAAGGCCTCGTAACAACCGGAGCTATCACTACTTTAGTAACAGGTTTGACCGCAGGTTTTTTTGCGACCTTTTTGATGGCTCCCTTTTTGGTAACTGGCTTGCGTCCATTTTGGTTGATCACGATCGTGACATGGTTCTGACCATCGGTTTCAGTGGTCGTCGAAGTCGCGGCTAGAACACCTTGACTCAAGATAAACGAACTTAAAATAATTCCAAATACGAACCAATTTTTCATTAGAACCGACCTTTCAGGTAACGTCAGCATTAATAAACTGTTGCGCAATAAAGGGAGAGCAATGGTCGTGCCACGAGGCAGCAATTCTTTCATACCTACATTTAGTGTGTTATTCCAAAGCTTTAAGGCAAAAAAGGGGTTCATTGAAGGCCTAAAGGATCGACTGCCAATGCGTATTATATGTAAAAAGCGCAATGGCGGTTGCAGCTTAGTTCATTTTTGCCGCAATTTGGCGTCGATGTTTAAGAGCTAGTCAAAGGCCCGCTACGCTAAATTGAAAGCATTCTTACCCCAAAATTGGGCCGTTGCTCCAAGCTCCTCTTCAATTCGAAGAAGCTGGTTATATTTTGCAATCCGTTCTCCCCGGCAAAGGGACCCCGTTTTGATTTGCTGTGAACCCGTGGCCACGGCAAGATCAGCAATGGATGAGTCTTCGGTCTCCCCGCTTCGATGGGAAAAAACCGTTGTGTAATTTGCTTTTTGAGCCAAAGTCACAGACTCTAAGGTTTCCGTGAGGGTTCCAATTTGATTTACTTTAATCAAAACTGAGTTCGCAATTTTCCCGTCGATGCCACGCTGAATACGGGTCTTGTTTGTAACAAATAAATCATCGCCAACAAGTTGCATTTTTTTTCCAAGCTCAGTGGTTAAATTCTTCCATCCTTCCCAGTCATCCTCCGAAAGTCCGTCTTCAACGCTGATGAGTGGAAAATCTTTGGCCCATGTCGCATAAGTACTGATTAAGTCACTTGAGGTTATAGATTTTTCCTCCCAGCGATATTTTTTTGTTCCGGGATCAAACGTCTCTGTAGCTGCTACATCTAAAGCTAAAAAAACATCGGTTCCCAATTTATAGCCAGCCTTGGTTACGGCTTCCGAGACAAGTTCAAGAGCTTGGCGATTGGATTTTAAAATCGGAGCAAAACCGCCTTCATCCCCAACCCCCGTACTTAAACATTTTTTCTTTAAGTCCGCTTTTAAAGTGTGGAATATTTCCGAACCCGCCCTGAGGGCTTCTGAAAAACGTCCCCCGCAAACGGGGACGATCATAAATTCTTGAACGTCTAGCCCGTTATCGGCATGGGCTCCGCCATTAATGACATTCATTAATGGAACGGGAATTTTATAGGGCCCGGTTTTATTCAAGCTTTTATAAAGTGGAACCTTTTGAGATGCGGCATTGGCCCTGGCAACAGCTAAACTTACGCCTAAAATGGCATTGGCTCCAAATTTTGCTTTATTTTCCGTTCCGTCTAACTTGATCATAAAGTGATCAAGGCCTGCTTGGTCATTTGCAGAAAGACCAATCACTTTTGGCCCTAAACTTTCACATACATGGGTCACGGCTTTACGAACACCTTTACCTTGATAACGATTTTTTTCCCCGTCACGAAGTTCGATGGCCTCATGGGCTCCGGTGGATGCTCCCGACGGAACACCGGCTCTGGCGAAAGAGCCATCATCTAAAACGACATCCACTTCAAGTGTCGGGTTCCCTCGAGAATCTAGAATTTCACGGGCGGTGACTTTAGAAATTTTTGCCATTGATATTTTCTCCGTTTTTAATGGGTCAAAGGAAGAGTGACAATGAACTGACTGCCTTTGCCTTTTTCGCTCTTTACGTCAATATGACCTTTATGCATTTCGATAATACTTTGTGCAATACTTAATCCAAGGCCCGTTCCCCTACCCGCCTCTTTAGTCGTAAAAAATGGGGTAAAAATTCTATTAAGTACACTTTCGTCCATCCCAACACCGCTATCCATGATCTCAATGACCGCTGAACCGGTTTTCTCCAGTGTTCTGAGCTCTATACTTCCTCCGCTGGGAACGGCATGAATGGCATTGCTGATGAGATTCATGAAAACCTGACTGATTCTCACGGGAAATACTTTTACCGGCTTTTTTAGGGAGAAATTTTTTTCGACTTGAATATTTCCATGGGCCAATTCGTCTTGAAAAACTTTAAGTGAGCTTTCTAAAATCCCGTTCAAGTCAGTAAGGATCTTATTTTCATCTCGACCGCTCTGGGGATGAGCAAGACTTGATAGATCTTTAACGATTTCTTTAACTCTTCTCAAGCCATCGGAAGCTTCTTTAAGCATGAGTGGACTTTCAGAAAAAATGAATTCCATATCGAAATGTTTTTTTAAGTCTTGAGGCAAATCCCCTTTTTCCAAGCGGGCAATGTACTTCTGAATTCTTTGAAAATATTCTTCGAAGCGCCCCAAATTGCTCATAACAAAAGAAAGAGGATTATTAATTTCATGTGCCACGCCCGCAGCCAGCTGGGCGAGACCTGACATTTTCTCCGCATAAACTTTTTCCCTGCTTTGAGTTTGCAGTTCAAGTCGCAGTTGATCCAGTTCAGATTTCTGAACTAAGACCTCGCGGTTTTTCATTTGGAGGGAGCGTTCTGATTCCTCTAACTGACGGGAAAGATTTTGAATAAGTTTTGGATTTAAAACTTGACCCGGCTCTTCGTCGAAGAGGCTCGATTGAGTTGTCTCCCAGCTAATGTAAAGCTCATTTTTCTCAATAAAATAAGTCGAAGTCAAAGCGGGATGCCCCGTGTAACGGGGTAGATTTTCTAAAACCCCTCTCAGGTAAGAAAAAACTTGGGGAAACTCGAAACCGGAAAGGGGTAGAGAAAACCTGACATGATTCTGATCGTGATCCACTTCATCGAATTTATCTAGGGGTGCCAGGAAGTACGAAAAAAATCTCGGGAGATTATGATAATAATCTCTTTGAGAGGGCATCATTTTAAAAACATGATCAAGGGCTCCAAGGGAATTAAGCTCTATGATCTGACCTCCAAGGGTTCCGCCTAAATTGGGATCTCCAATTATTTTTGAAGCACGACTCAAGAATTTTTCACAGAGGTTCAGATCAATCCAAAAATGAGGATCACGTAAAAATTCTTCAGGCCCATCAAATGTTTCGAAGAGGGGACTCAAAGAAACGCCCAGGCGTTCCGCGTAATTAAGAAGCGAATTTGTAAGCTTGCAACTCACTTGTGTGATCATGAGCACATCATTTATGGTTTTTTGGCGTTTGGGGCAAGAGATTTAAGCTACTTTAGGCCCTCGAAACTTGTCGCGACCGAAAGGGATACGATTGTTTTCGATCTCATCCATAAAAGTTGGAACTTCGCCGGTAGGCTGGAGAAGGCCAACCAGCTTACCGTCAGCGTCTCTCTTGAGGCCTTTGATCTTAAATATCTCAACAACCTCATAGCTCTTGTCAGGGTTTAACCCTCTGACTTCCGCTATACTTGCAACCCGACGACTTCCATCAGGAAAGCGGGAAATCTGCACAACAATTTGAACAGCCGAGGCCACTTGTGCGCGCAAAGCCGACTCACTCATATTCACTTCTCCACTCATAGCCAATGATTCCAAACGCACAAGTGAATCTGAGGGGTTATTGGAGTGAATTGTACCTAGGCAACCGCGATGACCGGTGTTCATCGCATTAATGAGCTCAATGGATTCCGCACCCCTAACCTCACCAACCACAATTCTGTCGGGGCGAAGTCTTAGACTGCTGCGAAGAAGATCCCTCATGCTCACTTCACCCTTGCCCTGTTCATCGGCCATTCGAGTTTCGAATCGCACTACGTGTTCGTAATCTAAAATAAGTTCACTTGCATCTTCGATGACAATCATGCGTTGCCCAGGGGGCACTCGGCCGCTCAGGACCCCGAGCAAAGTTGTTTTTCCAGACCCCGTTCCACCACTCACCAAAATATTTTTGCCTAAAAACATACAAATATCTAAAAATTGAGCTCCGTCGACTGTTATGGACCCCTTTTTTATAAATTCTGGAAAAGTCATTTTATTTTTTGCAAATTTACGAATGCTCACTGTCGTACCGTTCCGTGCACACGGTGGGAACACGGCATGAATTCTTGATCCATCGGGGAGTCTTGCATCCAAAGTTGGCTTTTCACTATTAATTCGTCGCCCTACACTCTGAGCAATATTGTGGACAGCCGCTTGAAGGGCGTCTTCGTCGGCAAAGGCGTCATCGACTTTTTGAAGCTTCCCTTTACGTTCGATAAAAATTTCTTTGGGGCCATTAATTAAGATTTCAGTTACACTTTCGTCTTTAAGGTAACCTAGAACAGGGCCAAGGAAACTGGCTATGGCCGCTTCAAAGACGCTTGAGTCCATGATTAGGGCTCAGAACTCACGTTGCGCTCAACTTCGATTGGGTCTTGGATTTGCGCAGGGGCCGGGGCCATTGTTTTGCCGGGACCAAAAACCACTACCTTGCCCATGGCTGTTGTTTCAGGGCATTCAAATTCAAAAACGCCTTCCTTATCAGGATCGATGTCAAAGGTTTTGATTTGGCCAAAGTAGGTGGCGTAGTGTTGATTGAATCCATCCATTATGAAGCTCACATTCTTTTTGTCTTCATTAATGTTAACAACATGAACTTTGTAATGAAGGCCCTTGTGAAGTCGCACTTGTGCGGGAACAAAACCATGGTTCGTATTTAAAATAACAAATTCTTGGCGATCTTTGGCGTTTCTATCTCTATGAACTGATTTTACGACAAGACCGTCTTTCTCATCGGTAATCTTTTGGTTGGATTGGGGAATTTGTCTTCGAGAAAAATCCACGTCCCAAGCCTTCCCCGTCTCAGCTATAAGCACCAGAAGTAAAATCAAAAATATTGAAACGATTTTCGCGTCCATACCAATCCTTTCAGTGCAGTACTTCATCGCGTTGATGAAACTGTGCTAACTCCCGAGCCACCTCGATCACTAAGGCATCAATGATTTCGGTTGGAAGTTTTGATATAAACTTTCTCATCTCAGGCAAATTTCCCATGGTATTTAATTTCTTAATGGCATGGGACACTTCTGGCCATCGCGATTGACTCCTCCTGTAAAGATCTTGCCAATCTTTTCCAAGCAACGGTTCAACCAGTCCCATCTCATAAAGGACGGTAAAAACCCGATCTAAATCTCCGGAAAGCAAATCTGCATCCATGGCTCCCAATCGGCAAAAACCTTTAAATCTATGAGTCTGGATTTGACGCTTTGAACTAGTTGGGCTTTTGTCCAGCAGCAGGCTGGCGTAGGGATCTCGGAGGCAGGAGGTATTCTCTAAAGCAAAAACCGATGGTGTCCTCCATCAGAGTCACTTCCTTTGAGCTCATGAGGGCGTCGGCCGTTCGTTTGTTCCATTTTTCAATACATTGGTCGTAGGAAACAAAACTTTCACGCTCCCCACTGTGATCACTATCGTGAATGTGAACAGAGAGAAGATCGCACCCGCTTAAAGAAAATAAAAATTCTTTACGTCTTCGGGTTGGCGCGCGATCAGTGCCCCCACGAGTATCGATGGAGATAGCTTGGGGAAAATTGCAGAGATAAATGCTCGCTTCCTTTTTCTTTTTGGAATTACTCCAGCAAATTCCATTTGCTCCCGGCAGCGGGTGTTTAGAAAAAAGAACGCCTCCATTCTCTGTGATTCCTTCATCAAGCATTATTTTTTTAAGTAAATAAGGTTTGTAGCATTCTCTCTTTTCTAATTTTGGACTTTGGCTCGCTATATCCCTTAATGTCGTCCTGATCATCTCCGTTTGCTTAGAGAGATAGTCATTCTTATTTTGAGTCTCTTTTTGTTTTACTAATTCACTTTCCGCACGTTCTTGAACTTTAAGATAAGACAAGAGCACTCCCTCGAAGGCGTCCAGAAGTTTACCGCTCCGACAGACTGGGGGGCGTTGGTAAATAGGCTTCAAACATTGCTTTCTCTCTTCCTGAATTTTGACTAGGAGTTTCTTTACTTGGGCCGGCGGATACTCCGGCACGACTGCAGTTTTCTTTGGGGATTTTGCATACACACCTGCGTTAAAAAAAACAAGGATTGCCATCAAGCCAAAAGCTTGCAGTTTCATGCTTCTCTATCGGAAAACTTTGAAGAAATTTCTATTAGACTTATGGCTAGTACTTAGTTTTAAACTGCACTTGATGTTTCTCTAACAAACTCTAAAATGAAGTGATGCAAGCTACGTCTCAACCCAAGGTCAAGTTTCTTCTTTTCGCCCCCGAAATCGAAGGATCAGAAGACTTAAAAAATGAAATTGAGAATAGCGGGATCGGAAACGTAGAAAGAGCAAGAAACCTAGATTTGGCAAGGACTCAAGTGTCTTCAGGAGAAGTTCAAGGTATTATTCTTAATTTAAAAATATTTAACCTTAGAGAAGTAAGCCTTGTAGATCTTTTTTACGCCTTAAACAACGACATTATGGTCATCGTAGTTTCCCGTCAGATTGCCGAGGCCGCTTACGCGAAAGTTAAAGACTTAAAACACGTCGTTCTTTTGCAGCGGCCCTTTCGTGAGGCCAAGGTCATTGCCATGTTTTGCAAAAAACTCATCGCAGGCCGGGAGAGTTTCAGGCGGGACCATTTTCGCTATTCTGCAAATCAACATGGTTCCATTGAGGTTCTATCAAATAGCAAAGTCCATTTGGGCATAGTCATTAATATTAGTCGCGGCGGCGCTCTTTTTGAATCAGACCATGACATGAACCTTATGGACCACGACATTGTGAGACTCGGAATTCAACTGAGTCAGATAAATAAAATCCATATCATGAACGCAGAAGTTGTTTGGATTTCGCCTATCGACCCACAAACAAAAAAGATGAGCATAGGTTTGAAATTTATGGGGTCCAAAGAACTGGTCGACGCTCTCTACAGCCAGTTAAAAAAATAATTTAGAGTAGATTCGCGGCGAGTTCGGCAAGTTCTGAACGCTCGCCTTTTGAAAGTGTGACGTGAGCCGCAATGGCTTCATTCTTAAATCGTTCGACGACGTAAGTGAGACCATTATTGGCCGAATCGACATAAGGATTATCAATTTGATAGCAATCCCCCGTGAGAACAACTTTCGTTCCCTGACCCGCGCGGGTGATGATGGTTTTAATTTCGTGGGGAGTTAAATTCTGGGCCTCGTCCACAATCAAATATTGATGGGGAATACTTCGACCCCGAATATAAGTGAGGGGCTCAATATTGAGCATACCTTGACTAATGAGCTCTTGGGCCCTTCCAGCGGCGCGTTTCGTGCTCGTTCCCGATCCCAGAAGATATTCGATATTATCAAAAACGGGTTGCATCCACGGATTTAATTTTTCTTCAACATCGCCGGGCAAATAACCAATGTCGCGCCCCATGGGAAAAATCGGCCGACTTACGAGGAGCCTGTGATATTTCCCATCGTCTAAGGTTTTTGAGAGTCCAGCAGCAAGAGCCAGCAAAGTCTTACCCGTTCCAGCTTTGCCGACAAGACTTACCAACTTGATGTCATCATTAAGTAAACAATCGAGAGCAAAACTTTGTTCCACGTTACGTGGAAAAATTCCCCAAACATTATCCGTGGGGCGAATAAGGGGAACTGCCGATTTGGTCGCATTGT
>Ga0207037_10134_pt2 | contig 24282 bp, 24 predicted proteins | sample Alteio_BWMinCont_75_FD_153268 | JGI IMG/M metagenome (GOLD analysis project Ga0207037, IMG submission 153268) | Enriched cells from forest soil in Barre Woods Harvard Forest LTER site, Petersham, Massachusetts, United States -... | ecosystem: Environmental > Terrestrial > Soil > Temperate forest >... | reverse complement strand
CCAGCCATAGCTGCCTCATGAAAACCCGCCATCAGCCTCGCTAAAAATATCCAGCTTGCCGAGCTTACCAGGAAGAAAGTGAAGATATGATAAGGTAGCTGGATAATTACTCAGCTACCTTTATCTTGATCACTAATTTTTTTACCACATCATACCCATCAACCTTAATACTTGGCCGATGTGCATCCTGCGGGAAAAAAAGATAAAATATTCCGGGCTCAGCAATATAAAATTGCCCGTCGGCGGCATAATTAGCGGCATCAGATTTTTCATTATAAGGTTTAATAACGGTTGCAGTTGACACTGGTGCTACTCCAATTTTTTCTTTTCCTTTGATGATGTACTGCAAATCGATGTATTTGCGGTGTGATTCCCACACCGTTTTATCAAAATCTTTCGAGGGTACTTCGGTTATGCTTGCATAGGCATTATCATCATCAATTGGATATTTGCCTGGTTTAAGCATTGTTAAATCGCTATCCCTTAAAAAAGCAAACACCTTAAGCCATAATGCTTTGTTTTTATGATACTGACGGGCAAATTCAACTTTGTTAACAACAGAAAATACATCCAGTTTGATGCCATTTTGCCATTCCTTTTTGTGCAGCCATTTTGCCGCACTTTTTTCAGTCCAGGTAGTATCCTGCGCCGTTGCTATCGCGGCAGCAAATAAAAAAACTAAAAGCAAGAGTGCTTTTTTATGGGTATATAGCGTTTTCATGATGGTAACGTACGGTTTAACTGGCCTGTAAAATTGATGCCAATGTAAAAACTATTTTACTTTTTTTTATAGTGTTATCTATTAACTTTGATAGAAAGCAGTGAATGAGCAAAGACGGACGGCCTGTATCCGCATGCTCATTTGCCATAACCAATTATAAAAATGATTAATCGTAGAAAGTTTATTCACGCCGCTTCGGTGGCGGGGACAAGTTTTGTGCTTGCTCCTCAATTAGGAAAAGCCGCCGGCTTTTTCAAAGGATCGCCCAATGAAAAAGTGGTTTTAGGAATGATGGGAACCCATAGCAGGGGTTTATATCTCGCCCAAAACTTTGCCAAATTACCCAATGCCGAAATTGGTTATGTATGCGACGTTGACGCAGATGTGGTGGCCAGCACTATTGCTGATATTTATAAACGCACTGGAAAAAAGCCGGAAGGATTTACCGACATCCGCAAGTTGTTGGAGAAGAAAGACGTTGATGCCATTGTGATTGCTGCGCCTGATCATTGGCATGCTCCGGCCACTATAATGGCCTGCCAGGCGGGCAAACATGTATATGTCGAAAAGCCATGCAGTCATAACCCGTATGAGGGCGAACTGGCAGTTGCCGCTTCAAAAAAGTATAACCGCCTTGTGCAAATGGGCAGCCAGAGACGTTCGTTTGATAATGTGCAGGGAATGGTAAAGGAACTGCACGGTGGCGTTATTGGGCGCACTTATTATGCTAAAGGCTGGTACAGCAATCACAGGGCAAGTATTGGTATAGGTAAAGAGGTTGCGGTACCTGCAAATCTTGATTATGAACTTTGGCAGGGTCCTGCTCCGAGAATGCCATATAAAGACAACTTGATTCATTATAACTGGCACTGGTTCTGGAACTGGGGCACCGGCGAAGCGTTGAACAACGGAACGCATGAGCTTGATGTAATAAGATGGGGTTTAGGCGTTGATTTTCCGAATAAGGTGGTTTCTACAGGTGGCCGTTTTCATTTTAAGGACGATTGGCAAACACCCGACACGCAGAATATTTTGTACAATTTTCCAAATGATATCGCTGCTGAGTGGGAAGGACGAAGTTGTAATGGCTATAATACCGAAGGTTTGGCGCGAGGTGTGATTTTTTATGGCGATAAAGGAACCGTGTTTTACCAGGGCGGTAACGGCTATACCGTTTATGACGGTGATAACAAATTTGTTAAAGAGATAAAGGACAATACCGTTGTGGATGCTACCAACAAAGTAAGCCCGACAGAGGCGCTGGACGGTTTGCACATGAAAAACTTTGTTGATTCGGTGCGAGGGATAACGCAATTAAATTGCCCGATTGAGACTGGATTTAAATCAACCTTATTGCCGCAACTGGGCAATATATCTTACCGGGTTGATCGTGTGCTACACATTGACACTAACAATGGTCATATTTTAAACGACCCCGAAGCCATGCAGCTTTGGAGCAGAACCTATCAACCGGGATGGGAAGTAAAAGTATAGGTCTTGCTGTAACGGAAAAGTTTTAACATTAATTGAATTTATCAAATATGAAAAAGAATAACTTGAATTTTGCAATAATATTGGTGCTCATAATTTTTATCATCCCGCAAAAAAGTAGGGCTCAAAGCAGCCCTGAATTATTTAACGGCAAAACACTCAAGGGCTGGAAACGACTGGCAGGCACTGCCGAATATAAAGTTGAAAATGGTGCCATTGTAGGTACCTCTGTTTCAAATTCAGGCAATACTTTTTTGGTGACTGAAAAGGAATACGGCAATTTTATATTAGAGATGGATGTGAAGATTGAAAGTCCGCTGAGCAACTCAGGTATTCAGGTGCGCAGCCATTTTGACCCTGCGGGGAATAACGGGAAGGGAAAAGTTTATGGCAGGCAGTTTGAAATTGACCCGTCGGACAGGAAATGGTCGGCTGGTGTTTATGACGAAGGCAGAAGAGACTGGATATACCCGGTAGATTTGAATGCAAAAGCTAAGGATGCTTTTAAAGTGGGTGTGTACAATCATATCCGTATGGAGTGCATCGGTAACGAAATGCGCACCTGGATAAACGGAACTGCTGTTGCCGATGTAGTGGACACTATTGACAATAAAGGATTTATTGGCTTGCAGGTGCATGCCGTAAACAATACCGATGCTGTAGGCAAAAAAGTATATTTTAAAAACCTGCTCATTCAAACCGACAACCTGGTGCAAAAACCGTTTCCAAAAGATATTTATGTGGTAAATTATACTACCAATACTTTGTCGCCCAACGAAATAGCCAACGGCTGGAAATTATTATATGATGGCCATACCGCCAATGGATGGCGCGGCGCTACCTTAACTGCGTTCCCGGCCAAAGGCTGGTTATATGCTGATGGTACCATGCATGTACTGCCGTCGGAAGGTAAAGAGGAATCGGGCGGCGGCGATATCGTTACTGATAGCCTGTACGGTGCATTTGATCTCTCCTTCGAATTTAAGATAACTCCGGGTGCCAATAGCGGAGTTAAATATTTTGTCACCTTATCCGAAGTAACAAAGGGGTCGGCCATTGGATTGGAATACCAGGTACTGGATGATAAATTGCATCCTGATGCTAAACTGGGGCGCAATGGCGACCGTACACTGGCCTCGCTTTATGACCTCATACCAGCAAAAAAGCAGGAACGTTTTATACATCCTATTGGTGCGTGGAACACGGGTCGTATTGTTGTATATCCTAATAATCATGTAGAACACTACCTGAATGGCGTAAAAGTGTTGGAATATGAGCGTGGTTCAAAAGAATTCCGCGATTTGGTGGCCATAAGCAAATATGTGATATGGAAAAACTTCGGCGAAGCCAAAGAAGGGCACCTGCTATTGCAGGATCATGGCAATGAGGCCTGGTACAGAAGTATTAAAGTGCGTCGGTTAGACTAAGATTTGTATGATGAAAGGATTACAAGACATTTAAACGATCTCGTCCTTTTTCTGAAAGCTGTAATACAAATAAAATAGAGACGGAAGAATAATAAAACTGCCTATAAAAAGTCCCCAGCCCAGGGCATCAATGGTTTTGGCTGGGGCATGCAAGGCTAACAACGACAAGTTTTGCCCGTCTTTCGTCATAATGAAGTAGGGGAAGTGCATATAGCCAACGGCCAATAGTATCATGGTTACCTGATACGCGGCAAAAATTCTTATAATTTTCCGTTTCCCTTTGTTAATCAACACCCAAAGGATAACTAACGATATGGACGCGGTGATTACAGCAATAAGACTTACCGGGTTACCAAAAATAAAGTAAGCCAAACGAACTTTCTCAAGGTCGGCTGTTAGAAATACAAAGCCGCCAAATATTACGGCCAACACGTTCATTAATTTTGCTTTTCTGATAAAACGATGCACATCTTTATCATCATCGGCCTCGCCTATTAAATAAATGGCCGCAAGGTAACCACTTAATGCCACGGTAAAAAAACCAACTGAAATTGAAAACAGGTTAAACCATCCGTAAACATAGGCAGACAGAAAATCTGTGGCATGTAAATCAATCTGCCTGGAAATGGCGCTTCCTGCAATTATTCCTAAAAACAAGGGCGTTACAAAGCTGGAGTATACAAATATGCGGTTATAAAAGCTTTGTGTTTTTTTGCCTTTAATAGCATCGTAATTTCTGAATGCAAAGGCTGTTCCGCGGGCAGTTATTCCTAAAAGCATAATAAGCAAAGGGATATGCAGGTAGGTGCACATATCGCTATAAATTACAGGAAAACCAACAAACATAACTACCACAGCAATAATTAGCCACATATGATTGGCTTCCCAAACAGGGCCAATAGCCTGGTAACTGGTATGGCGGGTACGGGATTTATTATCTTCGGAGGTGAACAGTTCTATTATGCCGGCGCCGAAATCGGCACCCCCCAAAAGGAAGTATAATACAATAGCCAAAAACAAAAAGAAGATTACTATATACAACATAAGTTATAGTTTAATGACTGTACAATTTGGAAACCATTTTTATTTGCCTGCTTAATAAAAATATAACGGCTACACTTAACGTAAAGTAAACCACTGTAAAAAGATAAAACGAATAATGAATGCCCGGCATTGGAGTAACTGCCTCGCTGGTACGCATTACACCTTGAATAATCCATGGCTGGCGGCCAACTTCGGTTACGGTCCAGCCGGCTTCAACCGCTATAAAACCAAATGGGGTTGATAATATAAACAGATAAAGGAACCATTTTTTCACCAACCAGCTTTTCTTTTTCCATAAAGCGATAAAATAGAGTATTCCTATCAGCATCATTACCGATCCAATGGCAATCATGATTTCAAAAGCGATATGGGTAACGGCTATGGGAGGCTGATTTTGTATGGGGATTTTATCCAGCCCATTTACGGGTTGTTTAAAATTATCATTCACTAAAAAACTTAATAAGCCAGGAATTTCGATACCATAATTAATCTTTTTTGCAGCAATATCAGGTATGCCGCCAATAACCAGCGGCGAATAGGGTTGTGTATGGAAATAGGATTCCATAGCTGCTAATTTAGCCGGTTGCTTTTTTGCAGCATTTTTAGCCGACATATCACCGCTAAAAGGTTGCAGTATAGCTGCTATTGCACCAAAAACAATAGCGATTTTAAATGCTTTAATATGGAACTTAATATTTCTTTTTCTGGCTATCATTAAGGCGTGTATACCAGCAACGGCAAAGCCGGTAGCCATAAACGCGGCGAGAGTCATATGCAGCGCCTCAGAGAACCATGAACTATTAAACATGGCTTTTATAGGATCAATATTGGTATATTGACCATTGATATAATCAAAACCTGAAGGACTGTTCATCCACGAGTTAGCGGAAACCACCAATATTCCCGAAATAACTCCGCTTACGCCAACCAAAACGCCTGTAAACCAATGGAACCACTTGTTAAAGCGGTTCCATCCGTAAAGAAAAAAGCCTAATGCAATAGCTTCTACAAAAAAAGCAACTCCTTCCAAAGAGAATGGCATACCAAAAATTGGCCCGGCATGTTCCATAAATTTAGGCCATAGCAAACCCAGTTCAAATGAAAGGATAGTACCGGATACAGCCCCAGTGGCAAAAAATATCGCTACGCCCTTGCTCCAGGCCTGGGTGATATTTTTATAAACATGGTCGCCGGTTTTTATCCATTTATAGTGAGATACCGCCATAAATAAAGGCATAACCATACCAATGCATGAATATATGATATGAAACCCCAATGATATGGCCATTTGCGACCTTGCAGCTAGAAAATCATTCATATCTTTTTATATAATAGTGCTGAACAAATATACCAATTGCCTATGCTAACAATTGATAAACAAAGTATTACTTGTTAAATAGAATATTTCTAAATTTTTTAATATCTGCCTGAAATATTTTTTTATTAATGAATTTATTATATACATTTACGATATTATAATAAACCTGATTTAAGACCAATTTAATTGAAACGCATTTTCGCCATTGTACTATTGGGTATTCACCTCTTTAATATTGGGGGGTATGTCCTGTTGTACCGTTATTACATCCATCAATCGGATGTACAAATGGTGAAGCAGATTTTTGATAATAAAATTGATAATACAAAACTCGTTGAGATAAAAATCCCTGTAAATATGCCTACCATACAGGATTGGAACGACTATGAAGTTATTGAAGGTCAGATACAATTAAAAGACGCTTATTATAATTATGTGCGACTGAAAATGACACGGGATACCATGTATTTTATTTGTATTGCCAATGAGACAAAAACAAGACTGGAGCATGCCAATATTATTACAGCCAAAGAAATAAATGATGTTCCTTTAACCAAAAAAGGTGAGGCGCCCGCAGCAAAAAAAATAAATACTTTTAGCGAATATAGTTTACAAGCCTTTGAGTACGATTATATCGCTTTTGAAACAAATATTAAGCAGGTTATCAAATCTGCACCGTTTCAATTAAGCCAGCCTTATATTGAATCTCCGGGTAAACCACCCAATTTTACAGCCTAAAAACTGCTTTGAATTTCATCTGTTTTAACTGATTCATTTACCTGGATTAGTTGTACACTCTTGTTTTTATTAAACTGCGATTTACATGTTAAATAATAATATGTGTAAGCTATTTTTAAAAACTATGTTATTCAAATAAGCAGTAACTCCTCTTTTTGCAATTTTTCTGAAGGCAGTTTCTGTTTGCAGGTTTTCCTTCAATTATTTCAATTTCTTTTTAGCGCTTATTGATTTTTCAATTACTATTATGATTAAATATTTACGCCTGTATTTTAGTAGGTACTTTGTGGTGTTATGCTTCCTTACCTTTTTCTCAAAGGCAGCATTTGCGCAAACTGATGCCGATGCCTTGATGATTCCCAAAAATGTTTTTTGCGGAGAATTAATGTATGACCACAGTAGTTGGGACAACTATTGGGAGGGAACCTTTAAACGTACCAATGGTAACATAGGTACACTTACTACCAACACCTATTCAGCCATGGGTAATTATGGTATTACCAACAAGCTCGATTTTTTGTTTAGTGTGCCTTATGTAACTACAAATGCCTCGGCAGGTACTTTGAAGGGACAAAGCGGTTTTCAGGATCTCAGCATCTCTCTAAAATGGCTGGCTTTTCAAACAGAAATAGGTAAGGGGATTTTTAGCATACATGCCATTGGTGAAGCTACAATACCTTTAAGTAACTACGAACCTGATTTTCTGCCTCTTTCTATAGGCCTGCATGCCGAAACCGCATCATTACGCGGATTATTGAATTACCAAACCGGACGATTTTTTGTGGCAGGCGCGGCGCAATACATACAGCGCAGCGATGTAACCATTGATCAGGATGCTTACTATACTACCCAGGAAATTTATAGTAACAAGGTTTATATGCCTAATGTTACCAACTTTTTATTCAGCACCGGCTTCAGAAGCCTGAAATTTAATGCTGAAGCTATTATACAGCAAACAACTACTCACGGAGGCTTTGATATTCGCAAAAACGATATGCCTTTTCCAAGTAACGAGATGAATATGACTACGGCCGGGGTATTATTCAAATATACTTTTGGTTCAACAACCGGTTTTGAACTTACCGCAGGTGGCAACCATGTGCTGGATGGCCGCAATGTTGGACAAAGCACCGATTTTTTTGCCGGCGTGCTTTACCTGTTTGATTTTTCGAGAAAAGATAAAAAATAAGATAACCATGAAAAGACATATATCAAATATCATATTGCCGGTAGCTGCATTGGCAGTGGTTTTTTTAGGGTCATGTAATAAAGCTGTAATTGACCGCACCGCTAACTTGCCTGCGCTGGCACCATCAAACATCGATTTGAATGCCGATACATGGAAGCCTGTATTGATAACCGATCCGACGGTATTTACTGTTGCGGCTCCTGATGCGGTGACCTCACCGGCCTATGTAGCTGATTTGAATGAAATAAAAGGCTATCAGAGTACCTTAACAGCCGATCAGCGGACAATTATTGATTATTGGAGTGCCGGAGCTGTATTACGATGGAATGAAATTTTGCGGGATCTTGTGGCTAAACACAATTTACCGCCATATCAAAACCCGGATAATACTTACCCGGCACCAAGTTCAACCAACCCGTTCGCTTATCCGCAGTTTCCGTTTTCAAACCCGCCATATGCGGCACGTGCTTATGCTTATGTAAGTGCAGCGCAGTATGATGCTTTAATAGCGGCTTATCATTTTAAAAAATTATATAACCGTGTTGCGCCTTATAATACTGCCGGCGTCCAGGCATTGATACCTAAATCAACATTGCCATCGTATCCAAGTGAAGATGCTGTGGTTGCGGGTGCTACTGTTGAAATAATGAAATTATTGTTCCCTACAGAAATCGCCTATATCGAGCAAAAGGCAGCCGAAGAAATGCAATACCGCATTATGGCGGGTGCTAACGTACGTGGTGAGTTAACCGCCGGACAATCATTAGGTGCACAGGTTGCCGATGTTTTTGCGGCGCGTGCCCGCGCTGATAATGCCGGCAAAGCCATTGGTACACCTGCCGAGTGGACGCAATTACAGGTTACCACTGCGGCAAGAGGTGAAACTTACTGGTTAAGTTTAGAAACGCCCTCAAGGCCGCCAATGCTGCCATTATTTGGTAAGGTAATTCCGTTTTTATTTGATACTACAACGGTTAAAGCCTTAAGGCCGGGGCCGCCCAATCTCACCAATTCACCTGCGTTTAAACAGGAAGTTGCAGAAGTGCTTTCCTATAGCAAAAATCCCACCCGGGAACATCAGGATCAGGTTAATTTTTGGGCCGACGGGGCCGGTACCTACACGCCTCCCGGCCATTGGAATGCTATTGCCGAGACAGAATTTGTTAAGCAAGGTTATAGTGAAGTACGCTGGGCCCGTAACTACGCATTATTAAATATGGCCGAAATGGATGTGGCAATTTGTTGCTGGGATACTAAGTATTATTATTTCAATCAGCGCCCTACGCAGGCAAATCCAAACATAAAAACATTAACAGGGATACCAAATTTCCCTTCTTATACATCCGGGCACTCCAACTTTAGTGCTGCTGCGGCAACGGTGTTAACCTATTTATTACCCGATCGCGGAACCAAGTTTACTGACCTTGCAAACCAGGCGGCTTTGTCGCGTTTGTATGGCGCTATTCACTACCGCAGCGATGTGGAGGTTGGATTAACCACAGGTGCCGCAGTCGGCCAGTACGCCGTTAAAAGGGCACAAACAGATGGAGCCGGAAATTAAAATATAGTTGATTAAAAAAAATCCTGTATGAGAGCGGGTTAAGGCTCCGGAAAACGGAGCCTTATTTAAAATTAAAACGAACCAATTAAACACGATAAATCATAATTATGAAACTACTTTACAAAATATCTATAATAGCTTGCTTATTTATACTTTTTAACCGTCAGCATGTTATCGCCCAGGGATGTGTGGCTATCAGAAGTACTGGTGGTGTATGTGCAATGGACGAGCGCCCGGATAGCTCTGCAAATGCCAATGGCTATTGGTTATACAATAATAATGATCGTTACTACAAATCATTCAGGCACTTTATTGGCAAACAGGAGCAATTTCAACGCACTGAACTACATAATAACGTAATTAACAAAGTTTTTACCCAGGATAATACATTTACCCGTGTTTTTAATAACCGTTGGTCGGTATCGGTAGACGTTCCTTTCGCTGATAACAGTCGTTCACAAGTTAGCAGCGGAGTGCGGTTTAGTACACATTCTTTTGGTGTAGGCGATATAAACGCTACGGCCTATTACTGGTTATTTAATCCTGCTAAAGCTAAAAACTACAACGTACAGATTGGTGCAGGTGTAAAATTCCCTACGGGAGCTGACAATTACGAAGATTATTTCTTAAATGCAGCAACCGGCGTAAGAACCCTGGCCCCGGTTGATCAATCTATCCAATTGGGTGACGGTGGTACCGGCATTTCGGTGGATATAAATGCATACTATAATCTTTCACACAGCTTTGGCTTTTATGGTAATTTCTTTTACCTGGCAAATCCAAGAGATGTAAACGGTGTTGCAAGCTCTTCATCGGCTCCAAGTGCTACTAAAATTGCCATAACAAGCGATGTATTGAGTGTTCCGGATCAATATCTGATCAGGTTTGGCGGAAGTTTGGCGGTTAAAAAATTCAATTTCTCTTTAGGTGTGCGCGATGATTGTTTGCCCGTGCACGACCTTATTGGCGGAAGTGATGGATTCAGGAGGCCAGGTTATATTTTATCAGCAGAGCCCGGAGTTACTTATGGATTTAAAAATATCGCCATATATGCGTATGTGCCTATTGCTATCATTCGCGATCGTACCCAAAGTGTACCTGATATAAGACAAACAGAATTAACAGGCGTTTATACACACGGCGACGCTGCTTTTGCGGACTATGTGGTTAACGTAGGAATCACTGTGAAATTTTAAAATATAGTTTAGTTGATTGATTTAAGAGAAGGCCGGGCGTGAGATACCCGGCTTTTTATTTTATGTTTGTTTATTAATTATTGAAATTAAATATGAACACTGCCGATCGAAATTTTGCCGCCTTAGGACTAAGTCTTCCGCCGGCACCAAAACCACTTGGAGTTTATAAACCTTGTTTAATTGACGGAAAATACCTGTACGTTTCGGGCCATGGACCTGTTAAAGACGATGGTACCCTGATTATAGGACGTATTGGAGATTCTCTTACTGCCGAAGAAGGTAAACTGGCTGCCCAGCAGGTAGGTTTAACAATTTTGGCTACTCTTAAAGCTAATTTAGGAAGTTTTGATAAAGTAAAAAGGGTGATAAAAACGCTGGGAATGGTTAATTGCACGCCCAACTTTGAAAAACATCCCTTTATTATTAATGGCTGCAGTGAATTGTTTGCCAAAGTTTGGGGAACCGATAGTGGAGTAGGCGTACGCAGTGCGGTTGGTATGGGATCACTGCCCGACAATATCCCGGTTGAAGTAGAAGTGCTGTTTGAGCTTTTTTAAGCGACTAATTAAAAGTCCTTCCCGCTAATTTAATTACGAAGACTTTGGTCAAACCTAAAATCTTTATAATATCCTATGACTGAAAAAGAGTGGTACATTATTGATAATGTAGAAGAGATGGATACTCCTGCTTTGGTGGTTTACCCGGCCAGGGTAAAACAAAATATTGCGTTGTTGAAAAGCAGAATCGATGATATAGAACGATTGAGGCCACACGCAAAGACTTATAAATGCAGAGAGGTTGCTCAACTGTTACTGGAGGCTGGAATAACTAAATTTAAGTGCGCTACCATTGCCGAAGCCGAAATGCTGGCATTAAGTGGCGCAAAAGATATTTTACTGGCTTATCAGCCTGTTGGTGAAAAGATCAACAGATTGGGGCAGCTGATGTTCGCTAACCCCGATATTAAATTCGCTTGTTTGGTTGATAGCATTGATGCCGCTACAGTTATATCAGATGTAGCCCTGTTTAATGAAACGGAAATTACCGTATATATTGATTTGAATGTTGGCCAAAACCGTACAGGAATCGCGCCCAATGAAAACGCTATTCAACTTTATTTAGATTGTGATCTGTTGCCAGGAGTAAAACCGGTGGGGCTGCATGCTTATGACGGCCATATTCATGATACGGATTTTAAAATACGTACCGAAAAATGCAATGCTTCTTTTGAACCTGTTATGAAGCTACAATACGAATTGGTTGATAAAGGTTTTGACCCAATTATTGTTGCCGGTGGCTCGCCAACATTTCCAATCCATGCAAAAAGAAAGGATATTGAATGTAGTCCGGGTACTTTTGTTTACTGGGATTGGGGATATGAGGCTGGTTTAAAAGAACAACTATTTTTAACAGCAGCACTGGTTGTTACCAGGGTGATATCATTGCCCGATGAAACGAAAATTTGCCTTGATGTTGGGCATAAATCAATAAGCGCCGAAAATGAATTGAATAAACGTATTCGCTTTTTTAACGCACCTGAATTTACAATGATAAGCCAAAGTGAAGAGCATTTGGTGGTCGATGCAGGCGAAGGGCATAAATACATGATCGGCGATATATTATACGGATTGCCTTATCATATTTGCCCAACAGTTGCCCTGTACGAAAAAGCAATAACCGTTGAGGATAATTTGACGCAAGGCGAATGGAGAAACATAGCCCGTGATAGGAAAATAACAATTTGAGCTGAAAGCAGAAAGACTAAAGCAGAAAGCTTTATTGATTTGCATCAGGCAGCTATAAGTCACATTAAAAATAACTAATACACCAATACCATTATGTTCGCCATTGATGCTCATTTGGATTTAAGCATGAACGCCCTGGAATGGAATCGCGATTTGCGCCAACCCATAGCGGCAATTAACGCCCGTGAAACAGGTTTAACCGATAAACCGGATCGCGGAAAAGGCGTGGTTTCTTTACCCGAATTGCGAAAGGGTAATATTGGGTTAGTAGTTGCCACACAAATCGGTCGTTATGTTGCACTGGATAATCCATTACCGGGCTGGCACTCGCCCGAACAGGCATGGGCGCAAACGCAGGGACAAATTGCCTGGTACAAGGCCATGGAAGAAAATGGTGAAATGGTGCAAATAAACAATTCGCAAAGCCTTGAAAAGCACCTTAAACATTGGAGCGATGGCATGCCCAACGATAAAAAACCAATCGGCTATATTTTAAGTCTGGAAGGTGCTGATTCAATAGTAACCGTTGGTCATTTGGAGCGGGCCTATGAATATGGCTTAAGAGCGGTTGGCCCTGCACATTATGGTCCTGGCAGATACGCACAGGGAACGGATGCCACTGGCCCAATGGGCCCCAAGGGACATGATTTGCTGAAAGAAATGGAGCGCCTAAATATTATCTTAGATGCCACCCACCTGTGCGACGATTGCTTTTGGGAAGCATTGGATCATTTTAACGGGCATGTATGGGCCAGCCACAACAATTGTAGGGTGCTGGTAAATCACAACCGTCAATTTAGTGACGAAATGATAAAAGAGCTGGTTAATCGCGGCGCGGTTATAGGAGGTGCACTGGATGCCTGGATGATGGTGCCTAATTGGGTAAGGGGCGTATCAGACCCCCGCAAAATGAATTGTAATCTGGAAGTGATGATTGATCATATCGATCATATCTGCCAGATAGCCGGCAATGCTCTGCATGTTGGTATCGGCTCAGATCTTGACGGCGCTTTTGGGCGTGAGCAATGCCCTTATGATTTGGAAACCATTGCCGATTTGCAAAAGATACCTTCCATTTTAAAAAAACGCGGCTATACTGAAGCAGATATCGAAAATATGATGCACGGCAACTGGTTAAGATTTTTACGAAAAGCGTGGGCTTAATGTAAATTAAATGGAGCTCTTGTTTTCCTTGCCATCTATAATCTTATATTAGCTGTATCTATTAAAACAGCCACAAATATCTATGAATGCAGAGCAATCAAGGTTAAAAGATGCCACCTGGAAAAAATGGGGTCCGTATGTAAGTGATCGCCAATGGGGTACGGTGCGTGAAGATTATAGCGCCAATGGCGATGCCTGGAACTATATTACTCATGATATGGCCCGCAGCAAAACCTATCGTTGGGGTGAAGAAGGCATTGGCGGCATCAGCGACAATGATCAATTGCTCTGTTTTGCGGTGTCTTTATGGAACAAAAAAGACCCTATCCTAAAAGAGCGCTATTTCGGCTTAAGTAATCCCGAAGGTAACCATGGTGAAGATGTTAAAGAATTGTATTATTATATTGATAATACGCCTACACATTCTTACCAAAAAATGCTCTATAAATATCCGCAAGGCGAATATCCTTATGCCTGGCTTGTTAATGAAAATAAAAGAAGGGGGCGCAATGATCCGGAATTTGAGCTTATAGATACAGGTTTATTTGAACAGGATGCTTATTTTGATGTATTTGTTGAATATGCCAAAAATACACAAGATGATATCCTGATAAAAATTACCGTTCACAATAGGGGAGATGCCGACGCCGACTTAAATGTTTTGCCTACGGTTTGGTTCCGTAACACATGGTCGTGGGGTTATGACGATTATAGGCCCGAAATCTCATTAGATTCAAAAGGGGTAATTGATGTTTTTCATGAAACGCTCGGCCAGTTTTGGTTAAAAGCCGAAGGTGCACCGGATGCGCTGTTTTGCGAAAACGAAAGCAATAATAAACGTTTGTACAAATATGACGACGGCAAGCAATTTTATAAGGACGGAATTAACGACCATATTATTCATGGTGCGGCAACTGTTAATGATAAAAATAATGGTACTAAAGCCAGTTTTAATTACGATTTAAAAATATCTGCCAAAAGCAGTGCCACTGTTCGTCTTCGGCTTTCAAAGGATGCTTCAAAAGGGTTCAATGATTTTGATCAGATCTTTAATTTGCGCGTTACTGAGGCAGATCAGTTTTATGATGATATTCAAAAAAAGAACACAAATGCTGATCGCCGCCTGGTACAGCGTCAGGCCTTTGCGGGTATGTTATGGAGCAAACAGTTTTACTATTACGATGTCCGTCATTGGATAAATGGCGATCCGTCAGAACCTGTTCCCCCCGAACAAAGAGCCGAAAATCGCAATAGCAAATGGATGCATTTGAATACCAGAGACGTTATTTCCATGCCTGATAAATGGGAATATCCCTGGTTTGCATCATGGGATTTAGCTTTTCATTGCCTGCCGTTGGCAACAGTCGATATGGCTTTTGCAAAAAATCAGCTCACTTTACTGGTCAGGGATTGGTATATGCACCCTAACGGGCAATTGCCGGCCTATGAATGGGATTTTGGTGACGCTAATCCTCCTGTGCATGCTATGGTGACCTGGAAGGTGTATCAACAGGACAAAGCGGCCAACGATGGTAAGGGAGATACTTATTTTTTAGAGCGCATATTCCACAAACTGATGCTGAATTTTACCTGGTGGGTGAATCGTAAAGACGCAGCCGGGAATAATATTTTTGAGGGTGGATTTTTGGGGCTTGATAATATTGGTGTATTTGACAGAAACGCTCAACTCCCGATGGGCGAACATTTGGAACAAGCTGATGGAACCAGTTGGATGGCCATGTACTCCTTAAACCTGATGCGCATAGCGGCCGAATTAGCGGTGACCAATAATGCTTACAACGATATTGCCAGTAAGTTTTTTGAACACTTTATTTATATAGCGGGGGCAATATCAAACCTTGGTAAGGATAATGAAGGGCTTTGGGACGATACTGATGGCTTTTTTTACGATCAGTTACGTTTGCCAAATGATGATGTGGAAAAAATGAAGGTGAGAAGTGTAGTAGGTTTAATCCCGCTGTTTGCTTCAGAAGTTTTGGATGACAGTGATATAGTTAATAATCCAATTTTTAGGGATCGTTTATCATGGTTTGCAAAAAACCGGCCAGATCTAGCTTCTCTTATCTCCCGGTGGAATGAAACAAAAGCGCCCGGTAAGCACCTCATCAGTTTGCTTCGTGGCTACAGGATGAAGTCTCTTTTAAAGTATATGCTTGATGAAAACGAGTTTTTGAGTCCATATGGTATCCGGTCGGTTTCAAAATATCATTTAAATAATCCGTATCATGTATCGTTGGATGGTATGGAATTCAGCATAAAATATACACCAGCAGAAAGTGACAGCGGAATTTTTGGAGGCAACAGCAACTGGCGAGGGCCGATATGGATGCCAATAAACTTTTTACTAATCCAAAGCTTACACCGGTTTCACCAATACTATGGCGACGATTATAAAATTGAATGCCCAACAGGCTCTGGCACCTTTATGAACTTGCAGCAGGTGGCTGATGAATTATATAACAGATTATCAGGATTGTTTTTAAAAAATAAAGACGATGTACGACCGGTATTTGGCCATTATAATAAACTGCAAACTGATCTCCACTTTAAAGATTATATTTTGTTTTACGAATACTACGACGGAGACAATGGCCGTGGGGTAGGTGCATCTCATCAAACGGGTTGGAGTGGATTGATAGCTAATTGTTTAGGCATGTAATTTTTATTTGCGTTTAATGTGTTAAAATGACACAATAAATTTTTTTAATTCAGTTTTAATCATTTAGTTTTACGTAACCACATAAACTAAATTATCTTTTAATATGAATTTAAACAGGCGCAAATTTTTGCAGGGTGCCGGTACGCTGGCTCTCGGTAGTATAGCTTTTTCGGGAAAAGCGGCTTCATTATTTAATTTTGTAGCTCCTCAAGCCCCACACCCTGTGGGCTTGCAGCTTTTTACCTTTTTCGGTGTTATAGATGATGATGTGAAAGGCACCTTAACCAGAATAGCCGCCATCGGTTATAAGGAAATGGAGTCGGCATTCAGTAAAAAAGGTGGCTATTATGGCTTAACACCCAAAGAGTTTAAAAAACTGGTAAACGATTTAGGAATGTCATGGACATCTCATCACGTACTTGGCGCGCCTTTTAAATTACCAAAAGGATATAAAATGCCAGTTGGAGCCGATGGTAAACCAATGGTGTTGCCCCCGATGAAAAATTTAAGGGAAAATATGCAACAGCTGGTAGATGAAGTTGCCGAAGGTGGCGTGCAGTATCTTGTTTGCGCCAATTCGCCTACCGGCAGTTTAGATGAAATTAAATCAACTATCGAAGTGCTGAATAAAACAGGGGAGGCTGCAAAAAAAGTGGGCATTCAATTTGCCTATCATAATCATGATATGGAATTTCATGATGTAGAAGGAAAAGTTCCGTATCATTTGCTGTTGTCGGAAACTGATCCGGAGAATGTAAAAATGGAGCTTGATTTGGCCTGGGCGGTAAAAGGCGGACAGGATCCTGTTGAGTTATTTAAGGCACATCCCGGCAGGTTCCCGCTTTGGCACGTAAAAGATTTAGATGCCGAAAGAAAAACAATACTTCCTGTGGGCAGCGGCACTATCGATTTTAAAAGGATATTCGAACATCAGGCGGATGCAGGAATGAAACATTTCTTTGTTGAGCACGATGAACCAAAAGATGCATATGCAAGCATCGAAAGCAGCTATAAGTACATCACCCAAACTTTAAAAGCATAGGCGTCAAAACAAAGGGGTAAATATTTAATGTTTACCCCTTTTACTTTTATAATGTTGGATAAGGCTTCATTACCGAACGAATACCTTTTACGCGGCTTTTAACCCAGGTATAGATAGACGAATTTTCCAGATAGTTCCTGATGCTGTCATCATTACGGATGGCCGTAACAACATCCCGTAATATATTTTTTACGGGTGAACTTTTGCTAACCGTAGTTACAATTTCTTCCAGCTGATCGGCATAGATAACTGCTTCGTATTCGTTATCAAAAACCAAAAAAACTTTATTTTTTCTTTTCCCTTTTATGCCTTTTGATGGCTCCGGCAGATGATAATTTTTAAAATCAGCTGAAGTTATTGGCTTGGGGCTGGTGGGTGGTAAGTTTATACGCAACATATTAATAAGTTTTAGAATTAATTATCGTGAGTAATCCTGAATAAATTCATCATTCCTAATGGCCATAATAATATTATTTACGGCTAAATACCTGCTTCCGGTTTTATCACTTAGCTGATAAGAGAAATCTTCCAGTTCATCTGCATAGGCAATAGCCTCGTCCTCATCTTCAAATTGTAATATCAAATCATTATTAATCTCAGCGTCAATTCCATTTGGTGGTACCGGCAATTGAAAACCTTCAAAAGTCGAGAAATTTAATTGTGAAGCTGTATCAGAAGGAACATTGATTCGTAACATAATATGATTTTAAATTGAACAAACATTTACATATACGAAACACAACAAAGGTAAAGCTGTTTCAATAAATTTAACATTCTATAATTGTTAATTATTGCTCTTAATAGTTAAATTTCTGTTAACAATTCTATAATATACCATATTTTGAAATTAGTGTGACAATGAGTATTTTAAGGCGGCGATAACCAGCGCAGATTAGTTTATGGCGAGTATAAAGGCAGAGCATTTAAAAAGGGTATTAAAACCTATACATCTTTGGGCCATTGCAGTGGGATTGGTTATATCCGGAGAATACTTTGGCTGGAATTTAGGTTGGGGAGTATCAGGTACTATAGGCTTTTTAATAGCCGCCATAATAATCACCATAATGTATATTACCTTTATATTCAGTTACACCGAACTAACTACTGCCATACCACATGCTGGTGGTGCTTTTGCTTATGCTTACAGGGCGCTGGGGCCTTTTGGTGGCCTGACGGCAGGCTATGCCACTTTAATTGATTTTCTGTTTGCTACGCCCGCAATTGCCTTTGCGCTGGGCGCATATCTGCATTTTTTATACCCTGCTGTTCCTGTTTTATACTCCGCTTTATTTTTTAATGTGGTATTTATGGTTATCAATATTTTAGGAGTAAAAGAATCGGCCAATTTTTCGGTTTTTATAACGCTGCTTGCCGTGGCCGAATTGCTGCTTTTTATGGGTATAGTTTCACCACATTTCAAGATGACTAATTTTATGAGCCACCCTATGCCGTTTGGTTATTCAGGGATTTTTGCGGCGCTGCCCTATGCGGTTTGGTTTTACCTGGCTATTGAAGGCGTTGCAATGGTGGCCGAAGAAGTAAAGGACCCTAAACGCAACATCCCCAAAGGCTATATTTCGGGCCTGGCAACATTAATATTTCTGGCTTTCGGTGTAATGATCCTTACCGGAGGTATCAGCGACTGGCGCAAACTCGCTAATCTCGATTACCCGTTGCCCGAGGCCATTGGCATTGCATTGGGTAAAAGCAGCAGCTTAACTAAAATATTTGCCAGCATAGGCTTGTTTGGTTTAATCGCCTCTTTTCATGGCACTATCTTAGCCTCCTCCCGGCAGGTTTTTGCCATGGCGCGTAGTGGCTATATGCCGCGGTTTTTGTCGTCAGTTAATCACCGGTTTAAAACGCCTCATTGGGCTATTATTGCGGGCGGCCTGGTTAGCTTTGTTGCGCTTTATACCGGCACAACAGATAAAGTGGTAATTATTTCTGTAATGGGAGCGGTGCTGATGTACATCATGAGTATGATAAGCTTGTTTGTATTACGTAGAAAAGAACCAGGGTTAGAGCGTCCTTTTGCATCGCCTTTTTACCCGGTGTTTCCGGCAATTGCGCTTATTATTTCGTCGATAACTCTTTTTGCTATCATCTATTTTAATTTAAAACTTAGTCTTTATTTTTTTTGCAGGCCTCGCTTTGGTTACAGTCGTATTTTTGCTGATGGGTAAGCATAAAGTAAAACTGGTTGAAGATTTTATGGTTGCTCCGGTCAATTTATGATCTTGAATTGCACTAAAATCAATAAATCCAATATTTAACAATTCAAACAACACACCGTGTTTCAATATACTGTTCGTAATATAGTTTACCGGTTTAGCGATCTGAAAACCCTGCTGGCCAAAGCGTCACCGTACCGTACCGGTGATGTACTGGCAGGCGTTTGCGCCGATACTTATGAAGAGCGTGTTGCCGCCCAAATTGCCCTTGCTGATGTTCCTTTAAAAGTATTTTTGAACGAGGCTGTTATTCCCTATGAACTGGATGAGGTAACAAGGCTGATTATTGACAGTCATGATGCCGGCGCCTTTAGTATCATCAGTCATTTAACGGTGGGCGGTTTCCGGGATTGGTTATTGAGCGATGAAACGGATACCGCAACATTAAAAAGTATTGAAGCTTGCGTTACTCCCGAAATGGCTGCAGCAGTGTCAAAATTAATGCGAAACCAGGATTTAATCGCGGTAGCAAAAAAGTGCGAAGTAATAACCCAATTTCGTAACACTATTGGCCTTAAAGGGCATTTTTCAACGCGCCTTCAACCCAATCATCCCACAGACGACCCAAAGGGTATTGCGGCTAGTATTATTGATGGGTTACTTTATGGAAGCGGTGATGCTGTAATTGGCATAAATCCGGCGACGGACAGCCCCGCCGCAGTGCAAAATTTATTGATGCTGATAGATGCCATTCGCCAACAATTTGATATCCCTACACAATCATGTATACTCAGTCATGTTACCACAACTATTGAATTGACTAATAAAAGTGCACCGGTTGATCTCTGTTTTCAATCCATCGGCGGCACCGAGTTAACCAACTCCAGTTTTGGGATTAATATTGCTTTGCTTGATGAAGCTTATGAAGCAACCTTATCGCTTAAACGCGGAACCATAGGTCAAAATGTAATGTATTTTGAAACTGGGCAAGGCAGTGAACTTTCGGCTAACGGACATCATGGAGTCGACCAGCAAACGTGCGAAGCCCGGGCCTATGCTATAGCACGGAAATATAAACCTTTGCTGGTAAATACCGTGGTAGGTTTTATTGGGCCGGAGTATTTGTATGATGGTAAACAGATTATCCGTGCCGCGCTTGAGGATCATTTTTGTGGCAAACTGCTGGGTTTACCTATGGGTGTGGATGTTTGCTATACCAATCATGCCGAGGCTGATCAGGATGATATGGATAATTTGCTTACCTTACTGGGGGTAGCCGGTTGCAATTTCATAATGGGTATACCTGGATCGGACGATATTATGCTGAATTATCAATCCACATCGTTTCATGATGCGTTATATTTGAGAAAAGTATTAGGATTACGGCCTGCCCCCGAGTTTGAAAAATGGCTGATAAGGCAAGGAATAGTAGATGAAATGGGAACGCTGACAGGTGCCAATAACACAAAATTGTTAAATCTGATTACAAGGATATAATTCTTATTTTATGATGAATAAGGAAATAGAAAATACCGATCCGTTAATAGCTTTGAAAGAGTTCACCGCTGCCAGGATAGCTATTGGCCGTGTAGGTACCAGTATCCCTATCAAACAATCGCTTGAATTTAAGCTGGCGCACGCTCATGCTCGCGATGCTGTTTATTCGGTTTTGGATGTTGATGGTTTAACAAACAACTTTAAGCCATATAATTTGCCTGTTTTACATCTGCATAGTAAAGCATTTACCCGTCACAAATATTTAAAACGACCTGACCTTGGCAGGCAATTGAGCGAAGAATGGATAGCATTATTGAACGACAATAACGCAGGGGCAGACGTTGCCATAATTATTGCCGATGGCCTATCAGCTACGGCTGTAAATGAAAACTCATTTTATTTATTAGAAATTTTAATACCGATGTTACAGGGAGCAGGGTTAACTGTTGCACCGCTTTGCCTTGTTGAACAGGGCAGGGTAGCCATCGGCGATGATATAGGCCATTTTTTAAAAGCGAAAATAACTGTATTGCTTATTGGCGAAAGGCCCGGATTAAGCGCAGCCGATAGTATGGGCGCTTATCTAACTTATGGTCCTAAACCAGGCTTAACAGACGAATCGCGCAATTGCATATCAAACATAAGGCCGTTAGGTTTAACACATAAACCTGCGGCTGAGAAAATATTTTACTTCATAAATGAAGCACTTAAAAGAAAGCTGACTGGTATTGCGCTAAAAGACAATGCAAGGTTAATCCAGTAATGTACTACCTATTTTGATTTTAAACTTTCGATATAACCATCAAAAGAAATAGGATCGCGATTGGAGCTAATTACCCGCAGTGTTGCATAACCATTTGTAGATATGGAAAGATACATCTGCTGAACGCTTCTCCAGTTGGAGATATTGGTGTCCTTTGGCTTAATGGCAATTTCCCAACCTCCCTTTTTACCAGGTTTATTATCGTAACTAAAGTCGGCAGTTTTAAATTTAATGCCACCTTCATTCGTATAAATGTCATTTGGCGCGATATAGGCCCTGCCAAAATAAGGTAAGTAAGCCGTAATGGTATCTTTCTTAACCACCAGATCGTAATCAGACGTGAGGGTTTTTTTGACCACCCCGCATTGGCAAGGCATAATTTGCTTTAAAAACATAATGGACGCTATCAACCATTTTTTTTATGGCGGCCTCTTTTGCAGCTTGTTTCTGCTGCTTGGTAGTTTGTGCGATAGCTGTATTTAAAACGCAGAAAATTATGGTTAATGCAATGAGTAATTTAGTTAAAGTTTTCATGATGACCGGTTTATTAAATATAAACGAATTGCAGGGCTACAAATCTTAGTACTAAGTTAAAGGTTTTTAAATAAAAAAGCCACTCTAAAAGAGTGGCTTTATGTTTGTAGCAAGGGGGAATAGTTATTCTTTAAACACTATCCCAATCTATTTAAATTAAATTAACGCTGCGGTTTACAAACTCGGTAAGTTCGGCACCGGTTAACAAGCCTTGCGAAAGAAGGGCCAGATCAAAAGCTTGTTTTGATAGCTTAGCCTGCACTTCTTCGTTTTCTTCGTTCAATATGCGGCTTATCAATTTATGATTGCCGTTCACTATAACCTTATAGTTATCAGGCATGCTGCCATAAAAGCCCATTCCGCCACCCATTGCCGCCATTTCTTTCATACGGCGCATAAACTCATCCATGGTTACGGTAACAGGCAGTTCATCCGGATTTAAACTTTCCAGCTCAACTTTGTAAGCTGGTTTGTTAATAGCCTTATTAAAAATGTCTTTTACTTTGGTAGCTTGTTCTTCTGTTAAAACATGCTCAGGAGCATCCTCTTTTTTTAATCAGTTTATCAGCCACATCGGCATCAACACGTTTAAATGAGGTTTTCTCCAGTTTTTGCTCTAAGTGACCAATAAAGTGATTGTCGATAGGAGAGTTCATCAACAAAATATCATAGCCTTTTTTGTTGGCCGACTGTATGAAGGCATCCTGTTTTGCCGGATCGTTAGTGTAAATATAAACCAATTGGCCATCTTTATCAGTTTGCTCGGGTGTAACTTTTTCTTTGTACTCGTTTAAAGTATAGTTTTCGTTTTTGGTATTGTTGAGTAGAACAAAATCTTTGGCTTTATCATAAAACTTATCTTCGCTAACCATTCCGTATTTTACAAATAAACCGATATCGGTCCATTTTTCTTCAAACGCCTTACGGTCGCTTTTAAATAATTCGGCTAATTTATCGGCAACTTTCTTGGTGATATAACTGTTGATCTTTTTAACGTTACCATCGGCCTGTAAAAAGCTGCGGGATACGTTAAGCGGAATATCAGGTGAATCGATAACACCATGCAGCAACATTAAAAATTCAGGAACAATGTCTTTTACCTCGTCAGTAATAAATACCTGACGCGAGAAAAGTTTGATCTTGTTTTTCTGAACCTCAAAATCGTTTTTAAGTTTCGGAAAGTATAAAACACCGGTTAAATTAAACGGATAATCAACATTCAGATGGATCCAGAACAACGGATCTTCCGAGAACGGATAAAGTTGTTTGTAGAAGTCCAGATAATCTTCATCCTTTAAATCATTTGGCGATTTTGTCCAGATTGGATTAGTGTCGTTGATGATATTATCAGTTTCAACTGATTTGTATTTTGTTTTGCCTTCTTCATCAACACCATCTTCTTCTTCCTGGGTAGTTGTTCCAAATTTGATAGGTACCGGTAAAAACTTGCAGTATTTATCCAATATCTCCTGTAAGCGGTATTTGCTTAAAAACTCTTCCGAGTCTTTGTTGATGTGCAGCGTGATTTCAGTACCACGCTCGGCTAAATTACCTTCGCTAATTTCAAATTCAGTACTGCCATCGCAGCTCCAGTGGGCCGGTTCGGCACCTTCCTGATATGATAGGGTATCAATTTCTACCCTGTCAGCCACCATGAATGCAGAGTAAAAGCCTAAGCCAAAACGACCGATAATTTCATTGGCATCTTTTGATTCCTTAAACTTTTCCATAAACTCCGTTGCACCGGAGAAAGCAATCTGGTTGATGTACTTTTTAATTTCTTCGGCTGTCATACCCAAACCATTATCAGAAATGGTGATGGTTTTTGCCTCTTCGTTAAAAGCAATTTCTACGCGAAGGTCGCCCAAATCGCCGTTGTACTGACCTAAAGAGCTTAATCGCTTAATTTTTTGAGTAGCATCTACCGCATTTGATACCAGTTCGCGCAAAAAGATCTCGTGATCAGAATACAGAAACTTTTTAATGATCGGAAAAATA
>Ga0207037_10142_pt1 | contig 24290 bp, 32 predicted proteins | sample Alteio_BWMinCont_75_FD_153268 | JGI IMG/M metagenome (GOLD analysis project Ga0207037, IMG submission 153268) | Enriched cells from forest soil in Barre Woods Harvard Forest LTER site, Petersham, Massachusetts, United States -... | ecosystem: Environmental > Terrestrial > Soil > Temperate forest >... | reverse complement strand
CCTTTTCTGTGGCCGACGCCTATGCCTTCGTCGTTCTTGGTTGGACCAAATGGCTTGAAGTGCCTCTTACAAGTTATAAAAATATTCAAACCTATATGACTCGTGTTGCGGCACGCCCTGCGGTGGCTAAAGTTCTAAAGGCTGAAGGCTTGACTTGACGAAACCCCCTTTTACGATCACTATCGCCATTCACTATTCACAAAAGGGTTGAAAAATGAAGGTCGTTACAGAATTCCCAGGGTTTCTACTCAGCAATGCTATTAAAGCTAAAAATGCCCTCATCGCCGAAGGCAAAGCCGCCGAAGAAATTGCGACAAGCTTGGGTGCAACTTTTAAAGCTGAGGGTGAAAAGCTCAAGCATTTCTTAAAGTCACTTGAGGTCGTGGGTAATGTGGAAGGTGTGAGGCGAGTGATTGTAATGACTATCGCTGAAGGCGAGAGTGCCCCGGCTCGCTCCACTAAAGTTGAAGAATTCTATTACGTCTCGGACGTTCCAGTTCTAACGGGTTCAAAACCGGGCGATAAGCCTGCTCCCAAAGGCAAGGGCGGCAAAAGAGACGGGAAGAAAGAATCTCCCTGGGGCCTTTCTCCTGAAGAAAAAGCCGCAAAGAACGCTAAAAAGGGCACCGGCAAACCAGCCTAAAGATTGTAATTTCGCCAGGGGCCAACCTAGAACCCTTATGATATAAGGCTTTGATGTCGATTTGTCTCTGTGGCAGAGATCAAGAAGCCAGTTTAAGTTGTGGCCTGTGCGAAGGTTTTTTTTGCAAAAACTGCATCGAGTTTTTGTCGCCAGAAACCTTTTCATTTATGAATGTCATTCCAAAATATCTCACCCTTGGCCAATATTGCTTGCCTTGTTTTGCCGATAAGATTCGGCCAAAGATTTTGAATTACCACCAAACTATGAAGCGTGCCAAAGGGATTTTGTTTTTAGATAAGCCACGCCGAAAACCGGTAAAAATTCTCAAAAAATTAAATGAACCGTTGTTGGTTAAAGATTGTAAAGACAGAGAAGAAACAATTTTGCGTTTGGCGTTTAAAGCCGCCGAACTCGGGTTTAACTCCGTGGTCAAAGCCAATGTGAATTATAAAAAAGTTAGAAACGCCGGATATCAAAAGATGATGTGGCAAGGCACGGGCATCGCAGCCACCCTTGATGAAAGTTCAGAATGAATTCATTTGCAGATTTCAATTTACTCCCGTCCCTCCAAGATATTTTGAATGAGAAAAAGATTTTAATTCCCACGGAGATTCAAAGCCGCACTCTACCCATTTTACTCGGGCAAAAATCTGTTGTGGGAGTAGCAGAGACGGGAAGTGGTAAAACACTTGCTTATGTTTTACCCATTCTTCATCACCTTAAAAATTTAGAAAATAAAGGTGAAGCCGTTGAAGGAGCCTGCTCTCCTCGGGGTCTTGTTATTGTTCCAACCCGTGAGCTTGGGGAGCAAGTCTCAAAGGTCTTTAAGCTCTTTACTCACACCACGCGATTGCGAGTTCGCACGGTTCTTGGCGGAACCACGATGGAAGTGGCGAAGAAAAACGTCAAGGGGCCATTTGAAGTTCTAATCGCAACCCCCGGACGCATTATAAAATTCTTAGATCGCGAATTAGTTAATTTAAATGATGTTCGCATTTTAGTTTTTGATGAAGCCGATCAGATGTTAGACGAAGGTTTTTTGCCAGACGCAAAACAAATTGTTGAGGCTTGCCCCCCAGAACGGCAGCTTGCCTTATTTTCGGCCACGGTCTCAGACAAAGTTCAAGAACTGATGAATGAACTCTTCACCAGTGTTGATGTTATTCGAAGTCAAGGAAGTCATAGATTAGTTCCAACTCTCACCACCCAGAATCTTAAGGTCTTAGATGGAAAACGTATTCCACTTTTGGAGCAAATAGTTATTGGCTCAAAAGCCGGTGGAACGCTTCTTTTTACAAATACTCGCGAGCAATGTGATAGTCTTTCTGAGATTCTTAATAAAATGGGATGTAAGAGTGCAATTTATCGTGGCGAGATGGACAAAGTTGAGCGCCGATCTAATTTAAAAGCCTTTCGTGATGGCAAAATTGATTTTCTGATTTCTACGGACTTAGGCTCAAGGGGTTTAGATCTAGAACAAGTCGGTCGCGTGATTAATTATCATCTTCCAAAACAAATGGAGAATTATCTTCACAGAGTAGGGCGCACGGCGCGGGCCGGCAGACCGGGACTTGTAATTAATTTTGTAACTGAGCGTGATGAGCCTTTGATAAGTCAACTTCATCAAGTTCGAAGTGCAAAGAAATGAATTTCTCCCGCTCTGAAGACCCTCTTCACGGAATAACCTTAGAAAAAATCCTAACCGATTTAGTCGACCACTATGGCTGGGAAGAATTTGCTAAACACATAAAGTTGAATTGTTTCAGTACCGATCCTAGCGTCAAGTCGTCTTTGAAGTTTTTGCGTCGGACGCCATGGGCCAGAGATAAGGTTGAGAAATTGTATTTAAAGGTGTTCCGGGGCCCTTAGCGGGCCCCAGTTATTTTTAAAGTTAAGCAGCTCTTCGGCGCTTATGAGAAACCACAAGGCGTGGGAAACTCACGCGCGGATGAATTTCGGTGATCACCCAGCCAGTTATATAAATGGCTAAGGCACCGATGAGCAATTCATAGGCTGACCTGAAGGCATCATTGCCCGCTACGAAGGTTGGCATAAAACGAACTAGGAATTCGTTTAAATGCGGCAACCCATAGGCAGCCACTCCAATCAATGCGAGGCCAAATATGCGGGATTCGTTCCCCTTCATCTTCATTGATTGTGTTATGGTGATGTGGCCAAAAGCAAGGGCCCATACACCGGCAAGAATCATTAAACTCATATACCCTCCTTTAAAAGGTGCCTCTCGGCATAGCTATTTACTGCAAGAGGGGTATCGCCCGGGAACCTATTATAACGCAACCCACTGTACATCTTTTGGACAATGTCGACTTTCTAAACACATTTTTGCCCCGTTTTCACTCGACTTCCTTAAATTTCAATTTAACAATTCCTTAGGAAAATTAATGGAGGTCCAAATGTTATCAATCAAATTTAGCTTCATTTTAGCTGTAATTTTAATGGCGAGCCCTATGGCCCACGCCCAACCCCGCCAGGCGTACCGCCATGTCCAGTCCGTTTCGTCGTCATCTGATGTTTCCCATCACAATTATATCTCCGGGGCATTTGGATTCTTAGCTCCAGGAGCAAATACGTTGGTGGGCACGGTTAATGGCGCCCAGGCCCAAACGTCTTTTCAAACCTCTGGACTTTTTGCTATAGGTGGCGACTACGACTATATGCTGAATAAGGATTTTTCAGTGGGCGGTGTGATTCGCTACTACAGCTGCTCTTCAACTATAATGAGCAATGCGGTTCAAGATACTCTGTTTACATTTGGCCCCTCGGCTAAAGCTTATCTGCCCTCGGGAGATTTCACTCCTTATGTCGGCGCAGGTTTCGTACTCCTGGCGCCGGGTGTAACTTCAGGGAATAACACTTACAGCATTACCTCTGGAATTGGTCTCATGATGTCTTTAGGGATTATGTATAATCTCACTGACAACGTGGCCTTGGGAATTGAAACTATGCGACTTACTGGATTATCCAGCAGTATAAACGGAAATCTCACGGAAGATTATATGCTCAAAGGGCGTTTTGCCATAGCTAACTAAAATTACAAAAAGGAAAATAAAATGAAAAAATTTGTATTGGCAGTTTGTTTTAGTTTGATTGCTACTTTTGCTTTTGCCCATGAAATGCCGGCGATCAAAGCTATGCCCGCAGAATTTGCACAGGTCAAAAAATTAGAGGGTCACTGGGAAGGCACCACTAAAGAAGACGGCAAAGATAAAGCCGTTGTGGCTGACTACAGAATCACCGCAGGCGGTACCGCAGTCATAGAAACTCTTTTCCCGGGAACGGCCCACGAAATGGTTTCTATTTATCACACCGAAGGGGAGGGTGTGGCGATGTCTCATTATTGTCTTCTTGGAAATCATCCCAAAATGACTCTCAAAAAAACCAGCGACAATTCGCTATTTTTTGAAATGAAGGGTCATGACGGAATAACATCGACCAAAGAACCCCATATGCATTCTTTGTTGATCACATTCAAAAGCCCAACGGAAATCACTCAAGAATGGACCAACTACGAAAATGGCAAAGCAGGGGAAAAGGCCGTTTTTACTTTGGTGAGAAAATAAAAATGCCCCAATATCAAATCGTAGGTAACGATCTTCAAGCTGTTGTCTGCAACCTAAATCCGGGTGAGAAGGTTATAGCCGAGGCGGGCCACCTTCTCTCGATGTCAGATGGAATTGATCTTAATACGTCCACCGGCGGTGGATTTATGGCGGGACTAAAAAGAGCTTTCGGCGGCTCAAGTTTTTTTGTAAATGAGCTTGAAGCAAGGGTCGCGGGGCAATGCACTTTTGCTTCGCCTTCAACGGGACATGTTCAAGAAATTGATGTTTCCCAATCAAGGGGCTGGCTTTGCCAGCCCGGAGTTTTTCTTTGTGCCGATGACGGGATTCAAATTTCTGCGGCGTTCACTCAGAAATTTGGTGCAGGGCTATTTGGTGGATCGGGTTTTATTTTGCAATCTCTCGTGGGTCAGGGGAAAGCCTTCATCCACGTTGGAGGGGCTTCAATAAAATATGTTTTGAAAGATGGCGAATCAATTCGAATTGAAACCGGTGCATTGGCGGCTTTTGAATCAACCGTGACTTACGATATTCAAATGGTTCGAGGTTTAAAATCAATTCTCTTCTCAGGCGAAGGTCTATGGTTTGCCCATCTTAAAGGCCCCGGCATAGTTTATATTCAATCACTTGCTCTCGCGCGGCTGGCCCATGCTCTGATTCCTTACTTACCGGCTCCTGAAGCCGGCGGGTCCCTTGGGGGCATTGCAACGGGGACGGTCCTTGGCGGGTTACTTGGATCGGTCCTTAATAATAATGATTAAATTCTGATGAAAAAAGTCCTAACAGTTTCTGTGATTGTAGCCTCTCTTGGTTATTTCGTAGATATATACGACCTCCTCCTCTTTAGTATTGTTCGAATCAAAAGTCTAACCGATCTCGGTTTGACGGGTGATGAGCTCACTAACAAAGGACTTCTCCTTATTAATATGCAGATGGGCGGAATGCTTATCGGTGGAATTCTCTTTGGTATCTTGGGAGATAAAAAAGGTCGCATCTCAATTTTATTCGGATCCATTCTTCTTTATTCCCTGGCCAATATTCTAAATGGATTTGTTCACGACTATCAGACCTACGCTTTCTTAAGATTTGTCGCCGGCGTTGGTTTGGCCGGCGAATTGGGAGCCGGGGTTTCCCTCGTTTCAGAGTCTTTGCCAAAAGAGATTCGAGGTCTTGGAACGATGCTCATCACTACGGTGGGTGTGAGCGGGGCCGTACTGGCTTGGTTTGTTGCCGATACATTTAGTTGGCGAACAGCTTATTTTATTGGCGGTGGAATTGGTTTACTTCTTTTGGCCCTAAGAATCGGGGTTTTTGAATCTGGAATGTTTTCAAAGATGAAAACAGAAAATGTTTCTAAAGGGAATTTCTTAAGTCTCTTTACAAATTTCGACAGATTTAAACGTTACATGACTTGTATTTTTATTGGCTTCCAATTTTGGTACATCGTTGGCATTTTAATTACGCTTTCACCGGAGTTTGCTCGAGCCCTTAATGTGACTGGGGAGATTCAAGCGGGCAGAGCCGTAATGTATTTCTATGCAGGTCTTACGTTAGGAGATTTTACTTCTGGATTTTTGAGTTATCTTGTGAAAAGTAGAAAGAAAATTTTAGCTCTATTTATTATTCTCTCGGGTTTTGGCAATATTCTCTTCTTTTTGGCCCACGGCATCTCAAAAGATCTTTTTTACATTTTAATTTTCGCAATGGGAGTTTTTTCCGGGTACTGGGCCCTTTTCGTCACGGTTGCTGCGGAAAGTTTTGGAACAAACCTGAGGGCTACTGTGGCGACTACGGTTCCGAACTTTGTGCGTGGCTCCCTTGTTCCTATTTCTGCCCTCTTTGCATTTCTCAAGGGTTCGACGAGTCTTAATAATGCAGGCATGATTGTTGGAGTGATCTGCATGCTTTTTTCTTTTTTTGCAATATATGCGTATAAGGACACTTACTTTAAAGATTTGGACTACTATGAATAGAGGAGGCCACCAGTCTCCGAAAAACGGGCTTGGCTTGATTTCCAGAATTTTCTAAAAGAGGGCTTCAAGAGCTTTGTAAGACCTTAACAGATTCAAAACCAATTTAATTTTTCCTGAATTCCTTTCAACCCCCCTTGCCGTAGCTTGCCTCTGGGCTGTGGCACGACATTGCAATTAGGCTATTCATCCAAAGGGGGTTGGGCGGGTGAATACTTATATCTTTAAGGTCACAGTTCTATTCAGCTTAGTTATAAGCTCAACGGGCTACAGTCTAGCTTTTTTGGATTGCGAACTGGCCCTCAAAAATCTTCAAAAATCACCGGCCCCTGTTAGATCGCTAGCTTCAATCGAATCCTTAAAAATAATTAGCTACAATTTAGAAAACTTTAAAGTCGCGGCCCATGATCGTGCGCCCCAACAAGTAAATCGAAGACCCATTAAGGATAAAGCCCCTGATCTGATCAAACTTCAAAAAAATCTCATTGAGTCATGGGATCCAGACATTTTAACCGCTGAAGAAATTTTTGATGAAAAATCTTTGAACGCCCTTATCTCTGACCGCTACGTGCCGGTTCTTATTGAAGGCAATGACGATGAAAGACATATCGGATTTATAATCAAAAAAGATCTTCCCTTTTATGTCTCAGTTGAAACCCATGAAAATGAAATGTGGCAAAATAGAAAACTCTTCTCCCGGGATCTTCCGGTTTTATTGCTTAGAACTTCGCCAAGTAGTGATCCGGTACATATCGTTATTGGCAATCACGGAAAATCTCCCCGAGGTCAAGGGTCAGAAGAGTTAAGGGCGGCGCAATACAAAAGGGCGGCACAAATTGTTGAGCAGTATAAAAGGAAGTATCCCCATGCAGGGATTCTTCTGGCAGGGGACTTCAATGCCGATACAAGATCGGCAAGTGATGTGGCTCCTATAAAAGCCAGTTTGAATGATCCATTTGAATTAAAACAAATTCCCCTCGAAGATCGAATTACTCATATTTACTTTCCACCCCGAGGGCCCCCGGAAACAAGGCAGATGGATAATATTTTTGTAAGCCCAAATCTTAATGACCAAATTCTTTCAATCAGAGTGATTCCTTATTTAGATGAAAATGGGCAGCCAAAGCCTGTGCCTAAGACTTTTGATGAGAGAGAATCAAACGGCTCCGATCACGAAGCCGTTGAAATTGTCATAAGCACTAAGAATTCTTTTTAACTTGTGCCGCACCCGCCTGAATCTTAAACTTCAAGCAGGCGCGACACTAGTAAGTTTTTTTCAACGCCGCAATTGTTTCATCTTTTTTCACTTCAATAGTCAGCCACTCTGCCTCTAGTTCATTTAGTTTCTTTTGGGATTCAGAGAGTTCCGTCACAATTTGAGAAATCTTTGAGGCGGGTGACATTGTGACTTTTGTATTTAGACTTGTAATTTTTTTCTGAAGATCAATCATATTTATATCGAGATCTTTTAACATTTTTTCGTGCTGTTTCAATTGGCGATCTAAGGTTTTCTTGGCTTCTTTGTAATTTATCTGAACTTTTTCTTCTTGAACTACAGAGGGAGGCTCGGCCGGCTGATTGAATCGGGGGTCAGATCTCTGAGCCAATGCTCCTTTTTCTAAACTCCAAACGTACTCATCGTAAGTGCCCGGGTAAACTGTAACCTGGCCGTGGTTAATTTCCAAAATCTTCGTTCCGATTCGTCGAATAAAACTGCGATCGTGGCTCACGACAGCTACGGTTCCTTCATAATCCATCAAGGCTTGAGTTAGAGCCTCGACAGTTTGAAAATCCAAATGGTTAGTGGGTTCATCGAGCACTAAACAGGGTGCTTTCTGAAGAAGAATCTGCCCAAGGGCCACCCGTGACTTTTCGCCTCCTGAAAGAACAGAAACCTTTTTTTTTATATCATCACCAGAAAAAAGAAGAGAGCCCGCCATATTGAGAGCATCTTGCCTTGTAATACTATCGTGGGCTTTCTTTAGCATTTCGTCGATGACTGTACTGGAGCTACTTAAGCTTTCAGCCACATGCTGGGCGTAGTAACCAATACTGACGTTTAAGCCCAATTCGATGGAACCCTTTAAGGGAGCTAGAACGCGGGCCAAAACTTTTAGAAAAGTAGACTTACCTGCACCGTTTAGACCAACTACGGCAATGTGATCACTGTTATGGAATTTAAAATTTACATTTTTTAAGACAATCTTTTCCCCGTACCCCATATCCACATTTTCAATTGTGGTTATAAGTTTTCCCGTTCTAACGGGCGGAGGAATCTTTATCGAAGCCGAAACGGCAAGGGGTTTAAGCTCAATACTTTCCATTTTATCTAAAGATTTAAGGCGTGATTGGGCTTGTGAGGCTTTACTTGCCTTAGCGCCAAAGCGGGCGACGAACTTTAAAACTTCTTCTTTTTTTTCCTTTAAAGACAGGGCTCGAGCCTCAAGTTGGGTGCGTAACATTATTTTTTGTTCAAAGTAATCATCAATATTTCCGTTAAATTTTGTTATATCACCCTGCTCGATTTCTAAAATGTGATCTGTGGTTCTCTTTAAAAACTCCCGATCATGGGAAATAAGTAAAAATGCGCCTTTGTAGCCTTGAAGAAATTTTTCTAAAACCAAAGTGGTTTCTAAATCCAGATAGTTTGTCGGTTCATCCAAAAGCATAAGGTTTGGTTCTTGACCAATAAGATAGAGAAGCTTGCAGCGCATGCGATAGCCACCGCTTAAAGACATAATGGGTCTAGAAAAAATTTCTTCAGTGAGACCCAGGCCATGGCCTAAAGATTTTAATTCCCATAAGGGGGTGATGCATCCTTGGCTTAAATACATTTCCACCGTTTCATCGGCATGCCAATGATCATGTTGAGCGAGATACCCCAGTTGAAGATTTTTAGCTTTGACGACAATTCCGTCATCAAGACTTTCTTGATTTGTTAGAATTTTAAAAAGGGTGGTTTTGCCAGCCCCATTGGGGCCAATGACGCCAACGTGTTCGCCTTCATTAATGGCAAACTGCGCATCATCAAAAAGTTTTCTCGGACCAAAAGACTTTGAGCCCTTCTGAAGCTGCAAAAGATTTCCCATAGAGGTGCAGCTTACTTAGAGTTGAATCAGTTCGTCAATTTACAATTGGAACGACAGGCGCCGCTGATGATACGGGGGCTGGCGCAGGGGCTGTCGGCAAAGGAGCCGCCGGTGAGGGAACTGTCGGAGAAGGAACAGCCGGCGCGGGGGCCGCCCGGCCATTGGTTTTGCAGGCTACTACGGCACTCTTAAAGGCATTAACGGTGGCTTGATCTATTTGTCGATTGGGCTGAATTACAATCCCTTGAGCATTTAAGTTTTGTGCCACACAGAAACCTTCGACAAAATTCTTTCTTGCGATCATTTTCCAAGGTGCAGAGCTCATTGCCGCCGAACTCGTCGATGCTGCAATCAAGATTAAACCAAAAACTGTGATATTTTTCATCTGACCCTCCAAATCGCCGAAGCTCAAGTGCTTCAACTCAGGGCCCAAGGTAAAGTATAAGTGTGGATTGAGTATGGAAGAACGAAGAAATACCTGTTTTCAGACCGATGTGGCAAATACGTTCCGGCCCAATAAAAGATTGGCTCGGCTTATTGATTTGCTCTCTGATTTACATTTTGGGCAAGAACAACTATTTAAGAATACAAAGCCAACAGAATCATTAAAGAGGTTGGCTAAGACCACAAATAATTCAATTGCAAAAAAATGGAAGCTCTTAACCATCGACAGCCTGGATTATCATCTCGAAAGGTATCGTAAATGGCTAAGCCAGGAATAGAATCCACCTTTAGCAAAGAAGAGATTTTGACATTTCTCGCGGCAGTTGACGACGAGCTCAGCGAAAAAGTAAAGGTTATCTTGATTGGTGGGGCGGCTGCTATCCTGGCATTTGGCAACAAACGAGGGTCAATCGACATCGATACTTACAACAAGATTGACCAACTCGAAAAAGCAATTAAGAAAGCAACAAAAAAGACTGGCCTGAAAATTGGATTTTCACGGTCATCAGTTGTATTTGCCACCTAAAGGCCAAGAGGCATGGCCTGTTCAGAAACAAGGCCGATCCGCTCAAACGTAGCGAGTATCTCAGGATTTCTCATGAAGTATTTCCACACTGACCCTTTTCTCATATTCTCTATACTTAAAAGAGTGATACCGGCATCGATGCCAAGGGTGTCGGGAGCCATCCATCCGGTAAGGGAGTTAAAAGCATTTACAAACCCGTAGTGAGAAATAATTTTGGGATTTTGCGCGGACATTTTTATTAAAGGACGCAAAACTTCGTCCGCTAAAAACATGAGCGATCCTGTAAGTGCACTTGGAACAACTGTCCCGTCTATATGGGAATCCCGTGGCGGGCCTCCCCAGGCGATATAGCCGTAGGGACTATCCGAAGCCGTGATGCCCCACATATCTTTTGAATAGCTATTAAATTCTCCCGCAAGGCTTAAGCAAAAGGCTTTGTTGGCAAGAATCGCATTTTTAGAATTTTCAAACCAATTGATATGATCGCCAAAATTTTCGTGGAGATTTCTTAAGTCCAGCCAAGCATGGGAGTATTGATGAATAAAAAGCGAGCCATCGCTTTGAACATATTCTAGGCCTTTATAATTTGTTTTTTCTCGAGTCCAAGCTGACCAAGACGAAGGAGTGATTCCATGGGTGGGAGAAGAGATTCCAAGAATATAGAGAAGCATGAGTTCGCTGTAGCTGTTCCATTTGTGATTTATAAAGCCGCTTTTTGGAAACCATCCATGGGATAGGAATTTAGAATCGCCATTGAGCATCCAATTAAAATCAACTTGGCCATAAATCTGGGTAGCAAGAGTCACGATTTCTGAATCATCGGAGAAGTATTGCCTCGCCGTAAGAACGCCGGCGAGAAAAAACGAGGTGTCAATGGATGAAACCTCGCTTCCGAAAAGGGGTTCTCCCGTTTTGAAATCAAGCCAGTGGTAATACCAACCATGAACCCGATATTTGTTAGAGTTTAAAAATTTTAGAGAATTAAGAATGTGAACTCGGGCTTTTTCGCGCGTAATCCAATGATTCTCCGAGGCCAAAACAAAAGCCGTAAGGCCAAATCCCGTTGCCGCAATGCTTGCGATGTTGTTGCCAGAAACATTTCGGCCGTCCGAGAGTGATCGATCAAGAACAAGACCAGTACGGGGGTCAGAATGTTCTAAGAAATAATTAAAGGCTTTGTGAGATAACTCTTCTAGAAGGACAGAGTTTCCTTGCGGGTACGCGGGCGCCCCTAAACTTACAGTGATGAGAAAAAAAGAAATAAATTTCAAAATCCCCCCAAAGTCTCTAACAGTATTAAGTTTGGGGGATTTGGAAGGATTTATTCAATAAGAAAATGGCTATTCGTTGAGGTTTTTGGTCATTTTGTCCAGTTGGCAAATGGAGCGATAGGAGCTCTCTTCGAGTAAGTCCCTGTTCCATAACCCGAGGGTTGCGGCGGCATCATAGGTGCTTTGAAGAAAGGTGAGGAGAGTCTGACTTGGATTCTTAGAATTTCTAACATCGTCATAAGACAAAACAAATTCTCTCATATTGGGATGATAAAATGCAGAACTCGAGTGGATCTCCGCTTTAGAGAAATCAGTGGGTTCCGGGTAGGCATAGCTATAAAAAGCAGAATGGGGATAAGCTTCGTTACCGGGCCAAAATCCACAGCTACTCACTTCGTGGGAATAAGCTTCCCTTACGACCCGATCGGGTAAATGGGTGATGTGTCCTGGGTGAAGGGGGGCTCTCCTTCCGGAAAATCTTGTGACGGCAAGATCAAAGCTACCCCAAAAAAAATGGACGGGGCTGCATTTCCCTACAAAACCCGATCGAAATTCTTTAAAAACATTATTTACCCTTACTAAAACCTGCCAAAAATTATAAGCCCGCTCCGGATTGTAAATTCGAGCCCTAAAGTCTTCTGGGAAAGAGAGATTGTCTGGAGTTTCATTGGGATGGGGATCAAAAACGGCTTCAATTCGAAGTTCGTGAAGGGAACTCATAACCCGATTATAAAACTGCGAAATCGTTTCGGCTTGGAGGGGGAAATTCAAATATCCTCCGTCGCTACTTTCAATGAGGAGGGACTGGTTTATAAAGTCAAAATCCAGAGAGAATGTTTTTTGTCCGTTAGAAATGGCGGAAGTTGTAAGTCCCCGTGAGCTTACATAAAGGGTGGAGTGCCAAGAGTGATTGGTCCAGGGCTCTTTACTCAGGCGAACTTTACCGACAATTTGTGTCCACAAATGGAGGGTTTTACAGGTTTCGATCCAGTCACTATAGTCCAGGCTTGGCCACTCAGTATCCATAAGTGTCAAATTGACAGTTTTTTTCCTTTAATCAAGGTGTAGTTTTACCACAACGAGTGCCTGGCCAACGTCCAGCTCTTGATCCTGGGGCGAGTTAAAATCGAAGTATTTACGTGGGGGCCCATCCCGAATTATCATTATCGGAATAGGTCCCCTTATTTTGTGACTAAAAGAGAGAAATGAAAATGACTCACCTTACGATTGTTGAAGATGATCCCATTTTAGGCAGAGGCCTCACCGTTTACCTCGAACTTGAGGGGTTCAAAATAACCTGGGTTAAAGATCTCAAGAGCGCTTACGCTTCTGTCGAAAATACACCAGCAGAACTTGTAATTTTAGATGTGAATTTGCCAGATGGATCAGGTCTTGAGCTTTGCACAAAGTTAAGAGCAAAGGGATCAAAAATTCCGGTCATTTTTCTGACAGCAAAAACAGATGAAGATTCAGTGGTCGCAGGCTTTGCCGCTGGCGCAAATGATTATGTAAAAAAACCCTTTGGAAATCGTGAACTTCTTGCGCGAATTAAAGTTTTGCTCAGAGAGCCTGTGAAGACCGAGGCTCAATTGAAATATGGGGATCTCACTGTGATTCCCGCGAAACGACAAGTTTTTGTAAGGGAAATGGAAATAGATTTCAATCGAAGGGAGTTTGATATCTTAAGTGTTTTTATGAGAAACTCTGAAGCGGTAGTGACCCGAGAGGCTTTGCTCAATGCCTTAGATAAAGAAGGCGAGATTTTTGATAGAACAATTGACTCCCACGTAAGCCACATCCGAACAAAATTAAAAAAAGCGAATATTGAGTCTGTTCAAATTACATCGGTCTATGGAATCGGTTATCGATTGGAAAAATCGTGACGAGTAAGCTTTCCCTTTTTGGCAAGCACTTATTTGTTTCAATTGTCATTACATCTATAGTTGTTTCGTCTTTAGGTTATTTGTCGCTAGTTATGATTCGCCAGTTCCGTAAAGAAATGGCCACACCCTATGCTCCTCCCGCCGTAATCTATGCAAAGTTTCTTCACGGGATTCCAAAAAAAGATAGGGCCTCAGTCCTTGAGAAAATAAACGATGTGGACTCCCGATCGCATTTTCAATTTTGGCTCGTAAATCATGAAGGCAAAATTCTTTTTCCAAGAGATGCGATCGTTTCACCAATTGAGTGGCCGAATATTTCTAAACCCACAAGGATTTTTGATTTCAAAGATTTAGGTTCTGCTTCATATGTCATTGTTCAAGTTGATGAGGCTCCATCAGATTACCTCTTAGTGAAATTCCATGGAAGGTCCAATGGAAATTCCATGTGGCTCATTAATTTGCTCTCTCTTGTTATTGCCGTAATATTAGGGACAACACTTTCCTTTTTTATTCTCTTTTATTCACTAAGACAAAAGGCACAACTTGCCGATGCCGTAATCTCAGAATTGCAAAAGGGAAACCTTAAAGCGCGATTTCCTATTACAAAAATGGATGAGGTGGGGCGCGCCATGCTTAGATTCAATAAGATGGCTGACGAGATTGAGAGACTTGTTGAAAGATTAAAGGCCACAGAAAATTCTAGGATGCATATTCTTCAAGAATTAGCTCACGACCTACGGACACCTGTAGCGTCTTTAAAAAACATGCTGGATACACTTTCAAATAAGAATGAAACCATGCCGCAAAATCTAAGAGTAGAACTTATGAGTCTGTCCTTTAAAGAGGTGGATTATTTTGAAAATCTCGTTGAAGATCTTTTATTCTTGGCCCTCACCACAGAGCCCCGTTACAAACAAGAAGCCAAATCGGTAAACCTTGGGGTTCTTATTGAATCAGAAATCGAAAGTGTCGAGAAAATGGGCCGTGCTTCCGGGAAAAATATTTCAATTGAAAGAGATATTTCAATTGGGGAAATAGAAGTTAAAGGTGACCCCCATCTTCTCCATAGACTTTTTAGAAATGCCCTGGATAATGCCGCCTACTACGCTGCAAAGACCGTTACAATCAGGGTTAAAAAAAATACCACGGAGATAGAATGTGTCATTGAAGATGATGGCCCCGGCTTTTCGGGGGAGGCTCTAAGCCAATTTGGCAAAAGAAAGTTTAGCCGAAAATTTACATCTCAAAACCAGAAAAGGGCTTCAATTGGTCTTGGATCTGTGATTATGAGTGCCATTGTTTCTTTGCATCGCGGAGAAATCTTTGTTCAGAACTTTTTAGATGCTCAAGGAAAAATTCTGGGTGGTCAAATTCGAATTTTACTTCCGATATAAAAGAGGCATCGCCCCAAAGGGCGACGCCTTGACAATTCTTAAAAGTCTAGCGACTGGTAAAGAGATCCAAAACATAATTATTTGATAAATCGATGGCCGGTTGACAAATTCCACCCAAACTGTTTTGCCCGCCATCTTGAACGATTCTGGCTTTTTCGCTCATGCATTCGTTAAAAGAATAGAATTTGTTACGGGTCCCCCAATCTTCTGAAACCAAGGAAGATCCGTCATGAATAATTTCGAGGTAATAAGTCGAAGGGGCTCTTGTCCCTGTTCCGTTGCTGAGACAACGAACAATGATGTTTTTTGCCTCAGCCTTTGTAAAGATCGCAGCGGCATCGCTAATCTGGGATTCGCACTCACTGGCATTGTGAAAAATACCAAGCATGCGGTGAGATAAATTGAGAGCATACGGGGCGTAGTAAAAAATCTGAGCCCCATAAACTTTTGTAATCATTCCACCCGATGTGGCGACCAAATTCTCAATACCAGATTGAAGTTGTGGATCAGTTGCCCCTATGAGTCGTGGATCAAAAACATAGAGAGAATTGGTTTTTGTTCCCACTCCATCCATTTGCAATTTGTATGTGGAACCGGAGACGTCTCCAGTCGTTGTGCAAAAAGCATCCAATGTTGTCAAGCTCGTAGCCGCCGAGAAATTTTTTGTTTGACCATCGATATCAGCAACGCATGAGGCGTAGGTATCGTAGATTCCCGATCCATCGCCGGGAATGGTCGAAAGGTTTGAGCCTGCAAGAACAGCTGTCGTGGGATAAACTCTCTTCCCTTGGTACGTCAAAAGCAGGGAGTAGAGATTGTAACTTGTGCCATCAGCACTGATGGTGATTGTTCCGCGACAGGTGGCTTCAGAAACTTTGGTTTTCGTGACCGCGCTAAAACGTGCACCAAGAGTATCTGCTTCTTGCTGACATGTTTGGGCCGTTGCTGGAATTCTCACGGCGTAATGAAAAGTTGTGGTTGGTGGTGTTTGGGCCCCAACGTTAAATGTCATAAAAATTGCAAAGAGATTGAGAGCAAGAATTTTTGGAATATGACGAATCATATTTATCCCCCTTTAAAATTGAATTTCCTACCGAGGAGAATATTACAGGAGTAACCCCCCTCGTCAAGAAGAGAGGGAGGTTGCGCAACAAGTCACTTGTTATTTTTTGACCCATTTTTTGGAGAATAGCTCTACGAATTCCCCATACCCTTCTTTTTCGAGATCTTTAACAGGGACAAACCTTAATGCCGCGGAATTCATGCAGTAGCGAAGGCCTCCTTTATCTTTGGGACCATCATCAAAGACGTGGCCCAGGTGGGAGTTGGCAAGCTTACTGCGTACTTCGGTTCTTTCTGCAAATATTTGTTTGTCAGATTTTGTGACAATATTTTTTGAATCCAAAGGTTTAGTGAAACTTGGCCATCCCGTGCCGGAGTCATATTTATCGAGGGAACTAAAAAGAGGCTCCCCCGAAACGGCATCGACATAAATACCTGGTTCTTCATTGTGAAAGTATTTATTTTGAAAGGGGGGCTCAGTACCCGCGTGTTGGGTGACGTCATATTCCATCGAATTCAATTTCTTCTTGAGCTCTTCATCGGTTGGTTTTTTAAAACCCTTTGAATCCCAGGCCATGGCTAAAAATCCTCCAAACAAAGTCAAAATCAATATGAGTTTCATTTATTTCAGAGAAAAAAGTCCGAAAACTGCACCTTGGGCATCTTTGATAACCGAAATATGCCCCATTTCAGGAATCTTTTTATTTTCCATCTTAGCAATGCCGCCCATCTTCTTGGCAAGATCAGTGCTCTTTTTGCAGTCTTCTACATTGAAGTAGCAGATCCAGTGGGGAGGAACATCTTTCATTTCCTTTGTGAGAGCGTAAATGCCGCCAAAAGGATGTTTCTTGTCTAATGAAATTTCACTATAAGAATCCCCGCTTTCAATATTCCATCCAAAGAGTTTTGTATAAAATGTTGCGGCTTTTTCAACATCGTGAGTTCCGCACTCGTTCCAACAAAAACTTCCTAAGTCCATGGATTCCGCGGTCATGCCCACATGAAGCTTGGGTTGCCAAATATTAAATATAGGCCCCGTTGGATCTTGAAGTACCGCCATGCGCCCCACATCCATAACATCAAAGGGTGCTTCTAAAACTTTTGCTCCAAGTGTTTTAGCTTTTTTAGAGATCTCATCGGCATTTTTTACCGAAATATAGTTGTTCCAATGGGGAGGAATTTTTTTATGTTGGTCTTCTTTTGAAATATTAAACATTCCGCAAATGACGTTGTCACCCCGTGACGCCATGATGTAGACGTCCGAATCTGAAACGGGTCTTTCATCAAACCTCCAGCCTAACAGTTCGCCGTAAAAATTTTTAGCTTCCTTGGTGTTTGTTGTATGCAGTTCCACCCAGCAAAACTGACCCTGTTTGTATTCTTTCTTTTTCATTTATCGCTCCTTTTTATGTTTTTTAGTCTAACAGAGCATTTCCAGTCGGCAAGTCCAAGCACCTAGTACTCCGTCAAATAAGTTTTTCCCGATGCTTGCTTGGTTTTTTTGCCAAGACCTTCGTTGTTCGTCGTCAAGTTAGCGCTTTGGCTAGCTTTTCCTTCTCACACCTTGGTTTTGACAAAAATCCACGGCGCAATCATCAGAAAAAACTTACTTGCCGAAGTACCAGTGTCATTTTCGATATTCAACTTGTTGCATATAATCCATAATTAGGTACGATTAGCCCATAGAGGGAGGAGTTTATGAGAGAACTTACAATTATTGCGCGTCTTTTACTGGGGGCCTTGTTTATAATCACCGGGCTCAACGGATTTTTCCACTTCCTACCCATGCCTGTAATGATCGGTAGGGAACAAGAATTCATGTTAGGGCTTATGGCTTCGGGGTACTTCATGCCCCTTCTTATGGGGACCCAAGTTATTTGCGGTCTGATGCTCGTGACCGGGGCTTTCGTCCCGTTGGCTCTAGTCGTACTTGCACCTATTATTGTTAACATCGTCTTATTTCATCTTTTTGTGAGTCCAAAGGGAATACCGTTGGCTCTAATTGTTGGGGCATTAGAAGCGTACTTGGCGTTCTTCGCAGAACCCTATAACAAAATTGTGCTTGAGATTTTTCGTTGTCCCATGAAAGAGAAAATGCGCAAAAAGAGATAACTAGTACTCCGGGAAGTACTAGATTTTTTGCTGGTCGACTCTTGTTTGGTGTTTGATTTTTCTTTTAGACCTGAACCTCGTGGTTTTATCTGGCATCGATGTCACCGTGACCATTTTAACTTGAGTTTCTTCAGGGTGACGTCGAAATGCGGATTTAATTTTCCCTTTCAACTGAGCCATGAATAATTTCAAGTCATCCATGTCGAGAGAGCCCTCGTCGATTCCAGCGACATACCCCTCGGCTTGCCCTTTTGAAGGATCAATTCTCGTTGAGATGAGGCTTCGGTTATCGGTCATAACTTTTAAGTCGGCTTTGCTTGGGTCATTGGCACCGGGAATGAGGCCGGCTTCCCCTAAAGAAATCGAACTCGCCAAACTTAGGCCCGTGGCCATTGTCACTATCACCAAAAGAAGAGCTGTCTTTTTCTCCATTTTAAACCTCACCTAGGGTGAGGTTTGCAATTCCATGCCAGCCCGAGGGTGCCTTATTTTTATACATAAGTGAATAAATGACAGCACATTGCCGCTAAAAGGCGCCATCCGACTTTTGGCCTCCCGGCGCGTTCAATGCAGCGGGGCGCCAGAAGTCGGATGGCGCCTTTGATGACTCCACTTCGGGCTCTTGACACGGTGAATTTGATGACCAGATTTCAGCAAATACCCAAGGAGATAAATATGATCACCGTTAGAAAATCCGAAGACAGAGGGCATGCCAATCACGGTTGGCTAGATAGTTATCACACATTTTCATTCGCCAGTTACCACGATCAGAATTGGATGGGCTTTCGCGATCTCAGAGTTATAAATCAGGACAAAGTTATTGCCAGCGAAGGTTTCGACACCCATGGACACCAAGATATGGAAATCGTCACCTATGTTTTTGAGGGAGCTCTTGAACATAAAGATAGCATGGGTACGGGTTCGGTTTTAAGACGGGGCGATGTTCAGCGCATGAGCGCTGGAACAGGAGTTACACATAGTGAGTTCAATCATTCAAAGGATGAACAACTTCAGCTCCTTCAGATTTGGATTCTTCCCGCAAAAGAAGGGATTAAGCCAGCCTACGAAGAAAAGAATTTTAAGGACGAGGCAAAGAAGAACACCTTGAAGGTTATTGTTTCACCCGAAGGCAAAGACAGCTCCCTTAAGATCAATCAAGACGTTTCAATCTATGCGTCTTTGTTGGATGAAGGAAAATCTCTAACGCACCCTATTCAAAAGGGAAGAGGAGCGTGGGTTCAAGTCGTCAAAGGGACCATCGATCTCAACGGAAAAGTTTTAAATAGCGGCGATGGTGCTGCGATCGAAGATGAAAAAGAACTTCGCTTCTTAGCAAAAAAGAACTCGGAAGTTTTATTATTTGACCTCAACTAAATAGCACGATATTCCCTCTCCCAACCTGGGGAGGGGATAATGATAAAATTAAATTTTATTTTGTGTGCAGTTGTGCTTGCAATTTGCGCTTCTGGTTCTGCTTACGCGTTTCCTTTGGTACCCGAATCATTAAGTTCGGCTCAACTTGAAATGTTACGGCTTGCTTCGCCAGCGGTTAATTACCAAGGTATTGTCAAATTAAATAACTGCTCGGGAGCCCTCGTTCGATTCGCCAACTCTGTCGACACGGATCCAGCCATGGTTCTAACCAATGGACATTGTCTTGGCGGATTTCTAAAGCTCGGTTTTCTCAAACCCGGTGAAGTCCGTGTGAACGTACCCGTAACAAGGAGTTTTAAACTCTTAAGCGATGACGGGCAGAGCTCAAAAGGTTATGTGAAAGCAAATCGTGTCATTGTCGCTACAATGACAAAGACAGATATCACCCTTTACGGCCTCACACAGACTTTTGCACAGATCGCAAAAAACTACAGCGTTAAAGCTTTAACGATTTCGCCAAATCATCCTTTGGTGAAAACCCCTATAACCGTTATCTCAGGATATTTTTCTACTGCATACAGTTGCCAAATTGATGCCTTTATCTACGATCTTCACGAAGCCGATTGGGACATGAGAGACTCCATGCGCTACTCCACACCCGGATGCGAAACGATCCATGGAACCTCCGGTTCCCCTGTCATTAATCAAGCTACAAACGAAATTATTGGTATCAACAATACCGGAAATGACAACGGCGAGAGATGCACCATGGATAATCCTTGTGAAATAGATGAACATGGTAATGTTACGGTTATTCTTCACGCAAGTTATGCCCAACAAACTTATGTGCTCTACAGCTGTCTCAATCAACAAAGACAATTTGACCTCACTCTTCCAAGCTGTGTGTTAAGGCCCTAATTTTAGGCTATTTCAAGAACTTGATGGGTTGGGTTTTCCCAAAAACCGTCTGAATCGTTTCATAAACATCAGTAGCGTCCCCTTTAGAGAGGGCCCCCGTTTTGCTTTGAATAAGTCGGTTATCAATTGTAAAAAGTTTCATTCGCACAACAGAAGGGGCGGGAAGCCCCGCACTCTTTAAGTCCGAAACATTACAATCAAGGGGCCATGGTTCATTTTTAGCACTGGTTATCATTGCACAAATGCTATGTCCAGTTTTCACAAATTCCGCAGAAGCTGAGAGTACTACAGCTGGACGTTTTTTAGTCTTTATAGAATCAGTGTAGGGAAACGGGACAATAACCACGTCGAACCTTTTATAATGACTCATAATCTTCGTCGTCATTCTTGGAACTCCACTCTGGAGCCAGAGTGAGTTCAATGGCTTTGTGCCACTCCATATCCAGGGGGCTGATCTTCTTCAGGACCACTTGGCCATCCTCAATTTCAAAACCAACGCCATCGCCTTGGTTCAGATGCAGAAGCTCCCGAATTTCCTTGGGGATGGTTGCCTGATATTTTGAAGTAAGTTTTGATGCTTTCACACAGTAATACTGTATTACAACATTACGACATTCTCAAGTAAAATCCGCAACACAACTATTATAGAATATTATTTAATAATATCGAATAGTTAAGATATAAGAAAAGCGAGCAATTTAAGCCTTTATTCAGATGCTTTCATAGCCGCTCGAACGTAATTTTGAAAATGCAACGTATGCAGAATTGAGACGCCTAAGGGAAGGTTCCAGAAATGTTTGGACTCTTATTCGTTCAGGTTACGAGGGAGATCCGGATTATATTCCGTCACTGATGGCGGCGATTATCATTATGGAAAATCCGAGTTCAGTTCAGTAGTTTTGAAAAAAGTTTTAAAGAGGTACTTAGTTACTTTTTGAAACAAAATGTGTTAGGAGCTAAGTACTTTTGTCTGGGACAAAGAAAATAGTAACTTCTTGGCACTGGACCAAGTCGCTTTGACACCGAAGTTAATTTCAGAATCATTACATTTGAAGTCTCACTTTTAAAAATCGGCACAAGAGTTGCTGTCTCCATTATTGGAACTTTTCAAAATGGAGTTAGAAGGGGGAACAAATGAAAATCATTGTTTTTGCGTTTGCGTTTTGCTTGACGTTTGGCCAGACGTTAATGGCCCAAGAGTTACCATCGGCCGAAGGGGATAAGACACTTACTATTTACGATGCTCCTTCAAATACACTTTCAAGAGTGCCGTTGGATTCAGATGGTTTAATCGCCCACCCGCCGCCCAGTGGTGGCGGACACGGCGGTGGTGGATCATGCTGCAATGGAGGACATCCAAATCCTCCTCCATCACATCCAAACCCGCCTCCGAGTCATCCCAATCCTCCACCATCGCATCCGAACCCACCACCAAACCATCCAAATCCTCCTCCTGGGGGAGGACATCCTGGACATCCGGGCGAGCCACATCCCAATCCTCCTCACCCACATCCACATCCTCCAGGACATTGGGATCCCTATCCAGGATGGCATAGCGGTTGGGGTTGGAATCATGATTGGCACCCAGTCTGGTGGTATCCGGGCTATGTTTTCCCGCCATGGCAGTGGGGGCCCGACGTTCCCGATGGTTATTGGCAATGTACAGCGTTTAACGGAAGCATGCAGGCCTACACACGTATCGGTCCCGATGAAAATCAGGCAGCCTACGGTGCACTCTATGCTTGCGGCGGAGCAAACTTCCAGCAGTTTGGATGTTATATTCCAGAAGGCTATTGCCAACCACAAGAGTAATTTTATTTAGCAGAATTTTTGAAGCCGGGGACGAAAGTCCCCGGCTTTTTTCGTTCATTGACAACTTCTATTTAAAGCACAAGAATTTTATTGATGTTTAAAAATCTCGATCACTCGCCCCTATTTATTTTTCTTTTTATTTTATTTTTGGCTGTACCCCAACTCTATGCCTTTGCCATGCAATTTGCTGAAGGCTTTGTTCCCTTCAAAAATGAACCGGCCCGAGTTCATCTTTCGTGGGATATGTTTTCCACAAAAATCGAGCGTTGCACGTTAACTTGGTCCCCTCCTGTTACTTTGGGAGCAGAAAAACTTTCAAGCCTTCGCGACGCCAGTCTTCCTTTAGAGTGGGATCTTACTTTTGATCACCCGGCAGACTATAAGTATATTGCCGATATGGGTTGTCATTTAGGGGGAACACCTTCTACCAAGGTGAAACTCAAATGCTTCCTTCAGCAAGGAAAAATATTTAATGACGAATTTCTTTGTAACCAGTCTCTCTAGTTTTAAAAGATGGTCGATTAAAACGACATCGAATAAGTCGCTTATTTACTTTCGCATTGTCTTTGCAAGCATTTGGCTTATTTATGATCTCATTGATGTTTCAACGAGCGAAACGTTAAAGATCAGTTGGTTTTATCACTTGCCTGTACCGGCAAACTTTACCATTGGCCTCCAGATTTTTCTAATCACTCTTGAGATCGGACTTCTCCTGGGTTGGTACCCAAGGACATTAGCCTTTGGTGTCTTTCTCGCCAGGGCCTCTTTTGCTTATTTTTTCACTTTAAATGATTTTTTCTATTTTAGTGCTGCAGCCCTCCTTCTTTCCGTAAGTGACAGCGGGGGCCTTCCAAAAAAAACTAAACAAGTTTTGGCTTGGCCGAGGGATTTATTTATTTTACAGACGGGTTGGATTTACTTTGCCTCTTCCCTACTAAAACTTAACCCCGCTTTCTTATCTGGTTCTGATCTCTTTGTGCGGCATAACTACGAGATTTCAGTTTTGCCTATTTATTATCCGGAATTTTATCGCTCCTTTGTTTCAACCCTTTGGGGAAACTCTATTCTCAGTGGGTTCGCCGTAGTTATGGAGATGTCTTTAGCCTTAACCCTCTTTTCTTGGTTCTTATTTCCTACGCAGAGAAAAAAACTTCATTGCCTGGCCCTTATTCTCGTTATAGGAATTCATGGCTACGCCGCTTATGCCTTCAATGTTTTTTTCTTTGGCGCAAGCATGATTGCCCAGGTTGGATTTTTTAGTAAAGAGTGATGGGTAACTCTTCGATGTCTTGTTTTCCTGCTTCGATCTGAAATGGTTTTCTAAAGTTCATAATTTGAAGGTTACCATCGGAATCTCTGACCACAATAGATCGAATGAGAGAGCCTTCTTCACTGGCAATGACTTCGACAGGAGTTAAAATAGGGTGATCGCTTTCTGCAGTATGAACAAATAAAATATTTTCTTTGGGGTCATAAGAAAGGCCTTCGAGATTTACCCACTCTTCTTCGACCTGGTCTCCTATATCTAAGCCAACAATTTCAAGCTCTACCTGATGGCCCAAAAGATGTTTTGAAGTTTGGTCAAAATAATTTTTCCATTCCTTTTTATTAATCAAATGATTTTTCATGTGCCCTCGAGTGGTTGAAATTTTGTACTGCCGTGAGTGAGCTTTCTGACCGAAAAAGACGCTCCGATCATGACTGCTCCAGCGATTATAAGATCAATTCCCAAAAGTGTGCCCGGAACCCATAAGGCCGAAAAGGGAAAAGTTACAATAATTAAAACGCCTAATGCAAATGACATCATAGAACTTGCCAGTCCCCACCCCCAACCCTTGGCAGGTCGTACGGACATATATACGATCCATTTCGCAGTGGCCGCTAAGAGAAAATAAAAACTTAGGGCCAGAGAAATTCCTAACATCCCCGTATCTGGGTAGCGAAACATTATGAGTCCTGTAATGAGGGAAAGTGCGGATTGAAAAAATCTCGTTGCTCCCCCCCTTTTCGTGTCTTAGCTGCACGGCGTGGATGAACAATATGATCCCTCCAGCAATTAAGACCGACGCCAAGCCATAAGTCACACCGATTGTACTTACGATGGGTAAGGAAAAGGCAATGGCTCCCAAAAACGCAAAAAGGATTCCTGATATTAAAATCCAAATCCATTGATGGGGGGTAAAGTTAAACTTTTCTGTCTGAAGATAGTCA
>Ga0207037_10141_pt1 | contig 24414 bp, 28 predicted proteins | sample Alteio_BWMinCont_75_FD_153268 | JGI IMG/M metagenome (GOLD analysis project Ga0207037, IMG submission 153268) | Enriched cells from forest soil in Barre Woods Harvard Forest LTER site, Petersham, Massachusetts, United States -... | ecosystem: Environmental > Terrestrial > Soil > Temperate forest >... | reverse complement strand
ATTATAGTTCCTGCTCAGCAAGAAAATCAAGATGAACAGATAAAAGGATTTGGGGCATTCAAAGATTTTACGAAAGAGGAGTGTTTTGTTTAAATCTATTTTCGAAAAAAGGGATGTACTACCCAAAAAGGCTGCTTCCTAAACCTGATTACAAAGTATTATCTCGCGAAGAAATAAATTGTAATCATTTTCTCTGTCGAAGAGTTGATATAAATTTATTAAAGGATGAGACTGGCAAATTGTCACCTAATGCTGTTGACGACGTGGAATACTTGCGTCTTTCAACAAACATTATTCCACCTACACTGCCTGAAGATATCCATTTAATTGTAACGTCTGACAGAATAAAAACTAAATATTGGGAAGCTGGGAGTCAAATACCTAAATGTAAGGATATCGAATTTATTCGTTCTGAAAACACCGGGCATTTCTTTTTTAAAATTGAACATATCCAAGAGTTTAAAGGTACTATCAAATTTACCTCTAAGAAAAAGGAATTCAATGCATTAGTCTCAACAGACTTTATTTCTCGAATTGTTCATAAACCTATGGTCTATATTTATTATCATTATGAATCATTAATTGAATTTCCTGAATTCGAAAATGTACCTGCAAAATCATTTGGAAAAAACACCTATAAAGCAGCGATAACTCACATCTTAAGAGATAGACTTATTGAAATTGCTGTCTTTTCACTTCCTTCTGCCGTTTGACTCATATCCATTTTTAGCCATTTTTTTCTTGATTTTTTGAGAAATTGCCACACTCCTGGCAGTAACATTTTAAAATAATCAAGGCCACTCAACGGCTTACTTTTTTGTTCATCATGCTGAATGAAATATTTTTTATCTTTATAATCCATTTTAAAACAAAATCGTGAGGAAGTACAACCTGTTAATAGCTGTTTTCTTTTTTCTGGGAACAACAATTACTAATGCCCAAATTGGGTTGGTGTATGGCTTTTCAGATACTACAAATGCTCCATCGGGACCGGTGATACAATCAGGAGGAACGCTGTACGGGGTTATTGGTGCGGGCGGGCCTTTCCAAAAAGGAAGCATCTATTCGGTAGATAGTTCCGGTGCAAATTATAATGAACTCTTTTATTTTATAGGTGGCAACGGAACTCGTCCGCAGGGTTCGTTGGTTCTGTCGGGAAATACATTATTTGGAATTACAGAACTTGGCGGATCACGTGGCTATGGTTGCATATTCTCCGTTAGTACCGATGGTCGCAGATTTGTCGATATGCATGATTTCCTGGGTCCCGATGGCATGAATCCCTGTGCGGGGTTAACACTTTCCGGAACCGTTTTATATGGTATGACTGAATATGGAGGAGCTCATACCGGCGGAGTGATATTCTCTATCGATACCGATGGTACAGGGTATACCGATATGCTTGACCTGGATTTTACAACAGGCAATGGTCCCATAGGCCCGCTTACATTTGAAAATGGCCTGTTGTATGGAGAAACAAATTCGGGTGCTGCCAATTCGTATGGGTGCATTTTCTGCATAAAAACCGATGGTACCGGGTTCAGAGATTTGTATGACTTTAATCCTAAGTCCGATACCATTTACTCTAATAATGGCTATTTAACGCCATTGAGAAATAAGTTATATGGTATGACAAATGAAGGTGGTGCAGGTTATGGAAGTGTGTTTTCCATCGATACCAATGGCAGCGCATTCACAAATGTGTGTAATTTTCCTTCTCCTTACGTGGTCATTCCTGAAGGCGCTTTAACCCTTGCTGGAAATGTGTTTTTCGGAGCAAGTTCCGATGGCGGTGCACGTAGCTACGGTTCTATCTTTTCTGTCGACACAGCCGGGGGTGGCTTCAGAAATATATATGAATTTGATGGCTGGTATGGTGCCCATGTTACAGGTTCCTTATTGCTTTTGAAAGATAAGTTATATGGAACAGCCGGGGCTGGTGGCCCACAAGGCAGTGGCTCTCTTTTCAGATACGATACCAACAAAACAACCGGAATTAGTCAATTAGCAACCACACAAGGGTCTATAAATGTATATCCTAATCCGGGCAGTGGCATTTTTCAATTAGGTATTAGTCATGCTGAACTTGTTTCAGCATCGCAACCTATCATAGAGGTGTATAATGCATTGGGACAAAAAGTATTTGTTGAGACTCTGAAACAAGTTCAGGGAGACAATGCCATTAATCTTTCCAATCAACCAAACGGAATTTATTTGTATCGTGTGCTTAGCGAATCCGGAAATTTGGTAGGAACAGGGAAAATAGAAATTCAGAAATAGATAATCCTTCACGCGAATAAAAAAGGGACTGTTACCAGTGTAACGGTCCCTTTGTAATTTTATACGTCTCCGACTTACTGTTTCCTCCTATCAGCACCCTGGCGTTCAAACATCCATTGTGGATATTCAGATGGTAACTTGCTCACTTCATCAAGCTTCTTTAATTCGTCAGGAGAAAAAGTTACATCGATAGATTTCAGGTTGTCTTCCAGTTGAATGTTATCCTTCGCTCCGATAATTACGGTAGTAACTACGGATTGATGCAACAACCAAGCCAGCGACAGTTGAGCTACCGACACATTCTTTTCTTTCGCCATGGGTTCCAGCACGTCAATAATATCGAAAGCGCGCTCTTTGTTTATGGGAGGGAAATCAAAGTTGATGCGGCGCGATCCTTGGGCAGCTTCCATTTTGCGGTTATATTTTCCGCTGAGTAGTCCGCCTGCAAGAGGGCTCCAAACCATCAACCCCATTTGCAGGTCTTTCAACACCGGAACAAGTTCGCGTTCCAAATCGCGGCTTGCAACAGCGTAGTGTGCCTGTAACGAAACAAATTTAGAACGGCGATTGTATTGTGCAAATGAATTCGCTTTCATAATGTGCCATGCAGCCAGGTTGCTGCAACCGATGTAACGCACTTTTCCGCTACGCACCAGGTGGTCGAGCGTATCGATGGTTTCTTCAATTGGAGTTAACTCATCGTACCCATGTATTTGGTACAGATCAATATAGTCGAGCTGGAGGCGTTTAAGGCTGGCCTCCACTTCGTGCATAATATGTTTGCGGGTAAGACCGCTGCCGTTGGGGCCTTCGCTCATCCTTCCACGCACTTTGGTGGCAATCACCAGGTCGTCGCGTTTCAGGTTGAGGTTGCGAAGGGCTTTGCCTGTCATTTCTTCCGATAATCCTTCGGAATAAACGTTCGCTGTATCAATAAAGTTGATGCCGGCTTCAAGCGATTTGCCAATCAGGCTGTCTACCATATTTTGTTCAACAATGCCTATGTTGGTCCAAATGCCTTTTCCGCCAAAGGTCATTGTGCCAAGGCATAGTTCCGATACTTTGAGCCCGGTATTTCCTAATAAATTGTATTTCATAAAATGAGATGGGTTTGTAAGATGGACGTAAAGTTAGGACAAATATTTTTGTCATGCTGAAACAAGTTCAGGGTGACACGCACTTATTCCGGGTAGCTAGAAAACTATTAAATATTCAAAAACAGGGGAGGGGTTACAAGTATAAACACATTTAAAGCGTCTATCTCCCCGAATAGTTTTAGTCCGTCCTGAATATCCTTCTTAGCCATTGGGATCTTTATTCCGGCGGCAGGAATCTTTGCAGGATTATACTTCTTTTGGATGTGCGAAATTATTAGAAACTGTTTCTGCCATTCTTGATAAACATAACTAAGAAAGCGGTAGTCATTATTTTCGTCATATAGATATTGACTTGTTATGATTTTTTCTAATTCTGTATGGGCAACAGCAAGTAAAAGGCTTAACAAGTCTTCTGATAAAGGTGTTTTAGTTTTCTTATCAAAATAAGAAACCACTTTTTTAGCAATATCGTGGTTATCCATAATAGGTTTGCGTTGCTATTAAAAGTAAAGATATTAAAAATAATTATGAATGATGAATTATGAGTTATGAATTATCGTAGATACTTTTGTCATCATTAATGGTTCATCACTATTCTTCACGCTTTCGCCCGAAAAGATATTTAAATACTTTTGTATCACAATTAGATACTATATGAAGGGCAATTTTATATACTTATGCGGCATAGTTTTATGCATCCTGTTTTCATTAAATAAAGGTATTGCGCAAAATAATTCTTCCGATACGGTGTATAATATGGTGGATACAAAGCCTGTCTTTCCGGGTGATTTATATACTTATATACGCCAGAATACACACTACCCCGAGACGGCTCTTGAGGGTGGTACCGAAGGCATCGTATTTGTTTCGTTTGTAATTACTAAAACGGGGCAGGTTACTGATGTGAAGGTTGAAAAAGTGCGCTCACCTGAGTTGGATGATGAAGCTGTGAAAGTGGTAAAGAATATGCCCGCCTGGATTCCTGGTAAAATGCAGGGCGTTGCTGTGAGCGTACGCATGTATTTGCCAATAAAATTTACCATAAAAGCTGACGGGCACCAAATTTCTGATGCCGACGATCTGGGCCCCAAAGGGAATTTTGCTACCAGGAGAGGGCTTTATATAGTTCCCATACTGGCGCCCGGCATTGGAAAAATAGAAACAGATTTACAATTTGGTGTTATTGGCGGAGGGTTGGGAACTGGGGGAGAACATTTTATGCTTTCAGAAGGTTGCGGGTTGGGATATATGATTAATAATCACTTTGGTATTTTTCTCGGTGCACAGCTAGAAAACTACAAGGAAGATTTTGTTCCTCCCCACGGATATAATATTACTTCAAATTTTTCCACTAATGAAATATACCAGGGTACACCACCGGCTAACAATACATATCCTGTTGGAAGCAATACCAATGTCACATATTCATTCTACTACCTTGAGGTTCCGCTATTAGCTAAATATATAAGCAGTAAACCAGGTCGTGCAGGACTTGATTTGGAGGCGGGATATTTGTACGGGGTACCTTTACATGCATCCGAAACGGGTACCGTGGATGTTAGTACTGAAACATTTACGCCGCATAAATATACCAGTAATTCATGGTATTATTCATCTGTTTCGTCCAACAACTATGCTTTGTGGCCTAACAGTAATCCGAATATCAATAGATATGATAATGGAGTAATGTTAAATGCCGGTGTATTTATTCCAATTACAAACCGATATTCTGTGTCTGTTAGTTTGCTGGTGGTTCATAAATTTTCGGCTACTATAGGCAATGGCAATAATGATGTTGTTTATTTTCCGAATGGTTCATACAATTATTTTTCCGGTAATTATGGCCAGGCGAATTCATACCTTATTGGATGTAAATTATTTATTCACCTGGGTAAACAAGGCGCTAAAAAACTGTAGGCTTCACGCTTTCGCTTCGGGCCCGAAATTGGCCGTGGCATTTTCACTTCGACTGGTGAAGTAATGCTCAAAATACATTTCGCTCTTTTGCAACCGGCTGCCTTTTTTTATATCTACATCAAACAGACAGAGTACGCTGTCCTCTTTCAGATGTTCGCCTGTATGTTTGTAATTGGTTTTATCCATGTAGGCAAAAAACTTTTCATACCACGATGGGATAAGCGAAATAGTTCGCAGCGGAATATAATTATCCTGGTGAAATTTAATGGCTGCCTGGGTGCAATCTACAGCCGTATTACCTGTCAGCACAACTTGTTTAATAAAGCGGGGTTTATCGGTTCCGGGGATGTTCATGCTGCTAATTTGACGCAAAAGTATGTGGAGAAAAAGCGGTTTATTGAAAAGTCAATGACCGAATGAGTAGGAAGATAAAACTTTATCTCAAAGGGATTCGCTCAAATAAAGTGATAAGGACTGCCTTATTCTAAGGATCGTATCTTACCTATAAGGTTTTCTTCTTTTTGTCTTTGAGTTTTTATAAAACAAACAGTATTTACCTTTCAACATATCTACACATTGCATTCTTACATACCCTCGCAAGTTCTCCATTGCTATTTGTCCATAACTCAGCATTGTGGTCTCCTCCATGATTATCACATGGAATTTCTCCACCGTATTCATATCCATCCTTTTCAAGTAAATCTAAATTGCTTTGAAATTCGGTTTCTATTTCTTCCATTTCAGCAATCCTATATAGTTCATTAATTTCTTCATCAGTTAATGACTTAATTACCTTTATTGAATTATCGTCACTTAAGTGTTTGCTTTCTTTAAGAACTTTTTTATTTTCGTTTTCTAGTTTTCGTTTTATTTTTTGCAAATCATCAGCAGCCGGTAATTTTTCAGGTATAATAGCTCTTTGCCCTAATGCTTCTCTCACTGCCTTATTGTTTTCAATATGTTCTTTAGTTATTGATGTTTGTCCTTTTAGATTTTTATCAACTACGTTTACATTTGTCATTTCAGTGGCTAAGTCTTTCGCTTTAATTGTTACTGTTGGTAAAAAATCAGCTAATGCTCTTCCTTCAGGCATATTCAATTTTCGTTTCATCATCGCTGTGGTAAATCCCCCAAATAATGCTTGATCTCCTTTTGAACGTATATTACCAAAACCTTTACTATCTACGCCCCTTTGATAAATGATACCAGATAGCATATTTTCAGTTTCTGTAAGTTTTTCCCTTGCTTTAATCCTATCAATATCCGAAAGTCTTTTCTGTATTATTTCCTGATTTCTTGTTTGTACTGCAAAATACGTCATTGCAAAAGCTATAGGGGATTTTGAAGAATCTCCATTTTGAGCTATAAGATAACATGCATACCGAGTGAGCATAATATCAGGCACTTCCTTTGTAGCACCTTTAGGCATCGGTATCGTTTTGGTGGTATCAACGAAATGATGCTTTTCCTTCTCATTAATGGTATTACAAGCAGTTTTAGCCTTATCAATTACATTGTTAAAATTCCTCCAATCAGAATACCCTAATAAATTCTGTAATTCTCTGGCACTCCAACATTCAACACCATCTATTGTATATGTAATAGATTCAAAACTGGTAAAAAGTTGCTGTATTAATTGGGTATCCATATTTGATATATATATAACTACAAATATATGATGTTTGTTACAATCCTCCAACAATTTTTATCGGTAAGTTTAGAATTTAGATTAAGGTAGTTTCTCTACGCAGATAGTAACCTATTTTGTACTAAACCAGGACGATTACTACTTATGCAACGTGATGTGAAAAAATGTATTTTTTTACCGCTTTTTATGCTAAATAAACACTTTTATAAACTTCTTGTGTATTGATTCCAAGAGAATTAAAGCACAATAACCACTAGGTTAGCACTAGCCTAACCTAGGTGAAGATGAAAATGAAGATGTAATTGTAAATAAAAGTTCTATTCTTTCTTTTGCTTCTTTTCTTTCTTGAAAATGGAAAAGTGTAAGAGATAAGTATCAGTCAATGACTTTTACTTGAACCACTTTTCCCCGCTTTATTTTTGCGGATGTCATTTATCATTCATAACTCATTCCCGATAGCTATCGGGATTATAACTCATAACTGCTCCGTGCCTACCGCTTCCTTTTTCAATAACATAAAAACCCGGTTGCAAACGGTTACCTTCCAGGGAAGCGCTATCTCGTTTATCCAGCAATGGAACAATCAACTGGAAAGCTTGAAAGCGAAAGATACCGAAGCGAATATCCTGTATTCGTTTTCGCTGCCTGCGCTGTTCATCGAGTTTCTGAATTTGGAGACAGAACAGCTTGGCAATGGCAACCAGGTGTATGCTAATTTGGTTGTGCGCATACATATCTTGCACAGAGAGGAAGATGCAGGCGATGGAACCATGGAACAAAACCTTACCGTGTTCAGCCTTCGTGATGTGGTGCAGACGGCTTTGCAAAACTTCCGTCCGGCAGGAGCATCGGAATTTATCAGGCAGAAACAGGAAATGGATTATCACCACGACAACGTGTATCATTACGTGATGGATTATGGTTGTACGTTTATAGATACCCTCACCAATCAACCTGTGAACGGTATTATCGACGCAGGGCCTATTAAACCACAAATTTCAATTACAAATTAATAATTAATAATTAGTAATTAATAATGAAAAAAGCGCCTTTACAATGTTAAATGGAATGAAATATCCCTACATACATAAGATTCTTAGTAGTTCCAAATTACTAATTATTAATTTTTAATTATTAATTAAAAGCGCCATGGCACGCAGCATACCCGTAATATATAACCAGCTTTTGCAGCAAAAAAACGCGCAAAGCAATTTAACCCAGCTTAATTCCAACTCGCAGGTAAGTATCTGGAATTTATGGCTGTGGATCACTGCCGTAGGGCAAAATTTGTTCGAGCAATTATGCGATCTGTTTCAAACCAACATAGAAACGCTTATTGCCAATGCGCCTGTGTTCACACCACAATGGATTGTGCAGATGTGCAAGAATTTTCAGTATTCGGCTGTGAATCCGCAGGTGGTTCAGTTGAACGCGAGTAATACCTATCCCTATTTAACCGTAGGCTACGCGGTGGTAAATACCAACCTATGCCCCGTGGTACAGGCTGCCGTAGTTTCCAACATCAATCACGAACTTATTATCAAAGTAACAGGTGCGGGCGGCCCCTTAGACGGCGCTCCGGGCACCGGTGGCCTTATATGCGGCGCATTGCAATCGTACCTCTCTGAAATTTTAACTCCCGATACCCAATACCTGCTCATCAACGATAATGCCGACCGGCTTCTGATACAGGCACAGGTTTTTTACGATGCCAGCTATTCGGGCGTTATACGCGCAACAATGGATGCAGCTATAACCACCTATCTGGCGGGGCTTTCTTTTAACGGAGTGGTATTTATAAGCGCCCTGGAAGAAGTGATGCTGAATGTGGCTGGTGTAAAGGATGTGGTATTGCAAAATGTATATTGGCGCACCGATGTGCAAGGCAATCCAACGTATGGTGGAGTGGTTCCCTTAGGAGGACCTCCTCCAACCAATTCGTATTATACCGGGCAGATACTGGTGAGCAATAATACCCTTATTTCCCGCAGCTACCAAACCTATGCAGGCTATGTGAAAACCGAACAAAATTCCGGCTACACCATAGATGATTTAATTACCTACATGCCCTCGTAAGAATTAGAAATTATGAATTAGGAATGGGAATCATCAAATTATCAATCCCGATAGCTATCGGGAACCAAATTATCAAATCATAAATGCATGATTTTCGATATAGATTATATAAATATAGTTTGGCAGTTGCTCGTGCCGCCTGATAAGCGTCAGCCAAAGCAGTTGGAATGGGGTGCGGCTTTGATGGAAGGAAAGCAGTGGAAGCACAATGCCCTATTCACTACCTATATGGGAGGAGATGGTGTTGATTTGGCATATAATCCTACAGCCTCTTACACCGCAGGGCAGCGGGTTATTTATTACATACAATCGTACTCAGCTACATATACAGGTGGTAATGCGTATTATGGCGACAATGGCGTGTATGAATGTTTGTCAGCCTGCACCGGGCTGACTCAGGCTCCTAAAGGCAGCAACGTGGTTCCCGATGTGCCGCCTGCCTGGGTGGTAGATAGCGCTACCGCATTAACATGGCTCACTACCGGCAATGCAGGAAGTCCTTTTTATTGGGTAAAGGTTACCGATAATTTTATCGGAGCCAATGAACGCGCCAGCTATTCGCCCCAAAAGCTGATGTTCGAATATGCCCTCAATCGCTGGTTCGATACTACATTCAGGCAACCCTCCGTTGGAACATCCGATATTTTTATTGGGATAAATTCCAATACAAATACCCAATTCTTCTTCGGACAAACTGCAACAAATTTCTTCTTTGGCCCCGCGACCAATTTTACAAAAGGCCCCATTCCGCTATCTACGTTTTTTACGCCCGGCAACAGCTTTTTGCTGCAATATGATTATTCCATTCACCTGCCCATTGCGGTTTACAATGCGTTGATAAATCCTTTGATAGAAGGAACCGTTGCCGCAGGCCACAATTCGCCACTGCGCGATGGAGTAGTGAGCGCCTTTGCAAACATTCTAAACCCGGCCGGAAGCTTTTATAATATTATAACCTACTGAATAATTAATAATTGATAATTAACAATGAATAATGAAAATCATCAAATTATCAATCCGATAGCTATCGGGAACCAAATCACCAAATTAAAAGAGCATGAGATTAATTGACACATCTGTAATAACATCCGGAAAGCAATACCCCGGATTGGCTAATGTAAGCGGGCAATCGGTGGGAAACTCGCCCCTTCATACACCGGGAGATCCAACTAAATTTCAGGGGCTGGATTTTTTGCAGCAAGCGCTGCTCGAAATGGCAGATGCCTTGTCGAGGTCTTTGGTATCAAGCCTTTCGGTACCTACCTGGCTTTATGAAAGTACAACGCCTATAGGCGGAATGACCTATACCACCGGCTATGTATATTACAATGGCGAGGTATTTTACGTACCAACCTTCAACAGCGGCCCTGCGCCGTTTGGCATGAAACTGGCTGCCAGCCTTAATTACAATCCTACCGACGCAAGCCCCAACCAGCTTACTACGCTAAGTGATGGTAGTAATGTAAGCATCCACAACCAGCGAACTATTACAGTAACCTGGAGCAGCAGCAGCGGAAGTTTCCCAGATGTGGATACCTGGATATATACACAAGTGGCTCAAAATACATCGGCCATAACAACTCTCAATTCAGATATAACAACCATCAACTCCCAACTGGCATCACTGCTAACGGTTACGCCTATTGTAGTAAATTCGGGTGGGGGAGCGCCTCCATTTACCAGCGGATTTACCGGAACTGTGAAGTTCTGGAAAGATGGCGCCGGGTTTGTGCATATGTGGGGTGCTTCAACGTTTAATATTCCTTACGGGCAAAATGATTCAGTTGCCATTTTTGTATTGCCGGCCGGTTACCGCCCAGCTATAGATTTGTATTTCCCCTGCGTGAACCTTAACACCGGCGATGCCCTCAGTGTGGCTGTAGGCGGTGCTTCGTCAGGCGTATACACTGCCGGCGCAGTGGTGATACAAAACAACGTATCGGGTAGCGGACCTTCTACTGAAATAAGTCTCAACCTGTCATATCCTTTGGTATAACATGACCGACGTTTTACTCGATAATAACAACGATTTAATCATCGCACCGAATGGCGATTTTTCGCTTGGCGACAGTACCTTGCAGGAGGTTCAATCTATCATCGTCAGTTATCCCGGCTGGTGGAAACAATTTCCCCTGGTGGGATGCGCCGCGCCCAATTACATCGGTTCACCCGGCGTGGGCCAACAGCTTAGCAACAACATTAACCAGCAATTAAAAATTGATGGCAAAACAGTTACCTCTCTCACCGCCTCGCTGAATGCCGATGGCACACTCACCATTAATGTGAATGGGCAAAGCATAGTGGTGGAGTGATGAGAATTTAAATAGAATTACGATGAAGAATCTTATATGGATTATTTTAATTATATTTTTTTCTGGATGCGTGACGATTAATAATTGTTCTTGTAAAGCAGAAAATGAGAAATATGTAAAAAAAATAGATAGCGATATTAAAGATACTGTTGCCGTTGGATATCTTTAGGGTAGTTTATTAAATAGAGGTCTTAAATAATCTATTTTCCATAGACATCCGAATACAGATTTATTGAATAAAATATTTTTATTAGGTTCTGTTTGATAGATACTTTCAGAATAAACACCTAAAATAAATGATATCTCATACCAATATTCACCACCTCTGATGGTGGAAAAGGATTTGGGAATATAATAAACAGGAGATCCAGACATACCCGGAAAACCATTTACATCAAATAAGATTAAGGGTTCGTTATTCCAATTCAACGTAGGCTCCGAAGAAATAAACCCAGCTTTCCATATAGGTAATTTTAGCTCATTTACACTAGATAATCCTAATGGGTATCCTACAGCAAAAGCTACAGATGTCGGCGAAACAATAATGGTGTCATATTTATTTTTATAATCAATAGGATATATACTTACATCGTTAGTATCTGTCAAAGGTATTTCTACTACATCAACCATCTCTTTTCCAAGAGTATCTTGATGCCAAATTGGTTTGTTTTTATTGTCGAAAAGAATCTCATCTTTAATTACTTGTTCTGCATAAACAACTTCTTTTCTTTCAAAATATCTATTGTAAAATATTTTGACATAATAAGGTGCGATTTTATTACTCGTGTCTTCCCACATTTTATTAATTGGATTTTTACCAGTAGCAACGTGCCAATTAGTTACCAGATAATATTGTTTCTTAGGTTTAATTATAAAGCCGGTTGCACTAGAAATATGTTTATCATTTCGACTCCACATTTCTATATAGAGGCTTTGGCGAGATTGTATTCTGGGTAGTTGTCCTGTTATAAAATTTGTAATAAATAACACATATATTAATATTATTATTTTTCTCATATTGTCATTTTTTTTAATAAATGATAACCGTTAGCTTACATGGCTAACCTACCACATTTTAAAGGTTATTTTTAGTTGATTAACAGGTCTGCTGAAATAAAAAATCCCCTCGGATAAACTAATATCACTACGGGGCATCATAATTCAATGAAAGGGCCTTAGCTCGATTTCAAAGTAACAGGACTCGTGAGACAGTAGTCTTTATTTCACTAAAGCAAATATATCAATATTCGTAAGTGTAAACTAAAGGAATATGCTATAAAAATAATGCTATTTTTCAACACTGTATGTTCATAAGGCTAAATTATGGGACCAGGCAAGATGAATATTGCCCCATCTCTCTCCTCAGAACTGCTCAAACCCCTTCATCTCTTCAGGGAAATGAAATGCTCTCGAAATATGCGATGCTTACGTATTAACCCAAAAACTATATTTGTCATCATTAAGCATGTGGCATGGAAATAACCGTTATTCAAAAGAAGATATACGAAATAAGAGGACATAAGGTAATGCTTGACCTTGATCTGGCAGAACTTTATGGGGTTGAAACAAAGAGACTGAAGGAAGCTGTAAGACGTAATATTACACGATTCCCTTCTGATTTTATGTTTGAATTGACCCGGGAAGAATATAATTCTTTGAGGTCGCAATTTGCGTCCTCAAGTTGGGGAGGATTAAGGTATATGCCCTTTGCGTTTACTGAACAAGGTGTTTCCATGCTATCAAGTGTGTTGAATAGCAAGAAGGCCATCGAAGTTAATATTTCTATTATAAGAGCATTTGTAGTGATGCGGCAGTTTGCAGTCCATTATAAGGAATTGGCAGATAAAATTGCCGAACTGGAACATAAATACAATAAAAATTTTGCCGATGTATATGAAGCATTAAATTTGTTGTTGCAAGATAAGGCAACACAAGAAAATTTTTCTAAAAGAAAAAGAATAGGATTTAAAATGCCTAAAAAATAAGGATTTATCCTTCCTCAAAACTGCTCAAACCCCTTCATCTCTTCGGGGAAATGTTTTTCAATGTAGCGTTTATACATCAGCTTGTCGGGCAGGGGCATCTTGTCGAACTTTTCTTCTATAATGGAACGTATGGCATGGGCTTCGTTGTCTTTCCCGGTAAGCTGCATAAAGGCCCATACCAGCAATTTGTAGCGGGGACTTAAACTGGACTGAATCGGTTTTTTGAAACTTAAGGCCATTTTTTTGAGCTATCAGCCAATAGCCATTAGCTATCAGCTTTACAATGCAAAGGTACTCCACAGAAAAGTGGTTTTATTGAGAAGTCAATGACTGGAAAACCCTTTTTGAGGCTGTAGTTTTCAACAGTGGTATATCAGGTAACCCAATTAATTTTTCCGGCGTCCAAAATTAATACCGAAAGAGCCCCCAATGAAGTAGGGTGATAGGTCTGGCCCGTCATTGTTAGTAAACAGGCTATTTAAGGCATAAGATCCGTCCAGGGAAAAGTACCACCAAATAGGACTTTTATAGCGAAACCCAAACCCTACCCTTCCGATTATTTTTTGCTCGAAAAGGGCTATGTTTTTATAGTTCGAATAAGATATGGTGGTGTCTCCTTTTGTTGTATAGTCAGTTGTTACAGTAATAAACTGTATAGCATACCCGGTTCCAATAAAAATTTTTGAATTTCCTTTTTTGCTTGTCAGGATATCGTATTGAACTCCCAAATGTATTCCCCATGCCGATATATTTATTTCATTTTGTGTATAATTGGTATTGGGTGGAATTATGGTTAAAATAGTTTTTCCTGCGGCATCTGTATTTAGCAAAGCATTACTCACAATAGTATTATCACTTTCCATAATTCCAAACGTAAGTGACCAATCGGGATGGTTCCTGAAAAGATGACGTTCACCTCCAAGATCCACATAAGAGCCGGTAGAATTATTGAATTGAGTTTTTACGCCTGCAGGTACTTTCTCCCAATTGGCATTATTATATCCAATGGTAAGCCCTATTATTATAGTATCATATTGGTTACTTGTCTGCGAAAAAGCCATGAATGGAATGCATAGCGCAGCTAACAGGATTATGGTTTTCAAGAGGTTGATTTTTAAGTTGGAATGGAATATAATTAACGTCGCTTGAAAAAGAATATTGTTTTTTCTGACACTTCAATAGCAACCTCCCATCGAAATACTTGCTGGTCGGGCTCCGACAGTCATTGACTGGTCAATGACTTTTTTTCCAACCCCCTTTTCGCGGTCTATTTTTGCAATGCAGTAGCCAGTAGACAGTAATCAGTTGTCAGTAACTGTATTCTTTTTCTGGCTATTGATAACTGACCACTGATAACTAACCACTGACCACTGAAATGATTTTTTGCAAGAACGAACAGGCAGACATCCCCGTACTTCAAATTTATGATGTAATAGGGGAGACGAGAAACGAAGATGGCACCGTGAGTGGCATCAGCGGAAAAGAATTTGCAGAATACCTGGCTTATATGGAAAGCCGGGATAAAAAAGGCATCGAGATACACATCAACAGCCTGGGCGGTTCCATTGTAGATGGCATGACTATTTACTCCGCCATCAAATCGTGTTCCATACCGGTCGATACCGTGTGCGTGGGAATAGCAGTGAGCATGGCAGGCGTTATACTGCAAGCCGGCAGAAGCCGCAAAATGGTGAAATGGGGACAAATGATGCTCCACAATCCCAGTGGCGGCGACACAAAAGAGCTGGATACACTGAAACAAACGCTCATCAAAATGCTGTGCCCGCGCACAGGGATATCGGAACATGAAATGAGCGATATGATGGACGAAACCTCATGGCTGGATGCAGAAGCCTGCCTCGAAAATAAATTCATAGATGAAATAGCTGATATAACTACAATAGCCAACCTCCCTAAAATTACAGAAAAAACAACACCGCAGGCAGCCTATAAAAAGTTGCTGGAGGTGGTAAATAGTATCCAACAACCCATAAATACAGAACACATGAAAGGACTCGCAGCCTTGCTGGAACTTCCGGAAAACGCTTCGGAAAAGGAATTTCTAAAAGCCGTAAGGGCATTGAAAAATGGCATCCCATCGAAAGATGATTCCGATAGCTATCGGAAGGATAAACTTTCAGAAGCCATTGTATGCAAAGAAAAAGAATTGACGGAACTGAGAGAGAAATATGCCCGCATGGAAGAAGAATGCAAGCTAAGCAAACTGGAAGCCGAAACCTTAAAACATAAAAACAAAGAAACTGAAACCCTTGCGCTGAAAGCCGAAGCCGACACAGTGGTGAATGAAGCTGTGAAAGCCGGCAAAATAAAAGCGGAAGCCAAGAATGCCTGGGTTGATTTGTATGTAGCCGATAAGGATAGAACTCGCTCGTTGATGCAGGGACTTACCACCTACCGGGCTGCAGCCAAGCTGAACGTTGAAAATGCCGGAGGTTCTTCAAGACCTGCAAGCATTGCTTCGGCTATGGCAGAAAAGAAACGCGAAATGGACAAAAACCCCAAATAACAATCAATTGTAAATGCTGAATTGTTCCCGATAGCTATCGGGATACTAAATAAATCTCATTTACCATTAACAATTTACAATTTTTAATTCATAATTCATAACTCATAATTAATATAACATGGCAGACGTACTAAATATCCAGGACACGAGTTGGTCCGGTCCCGCATTAGATTACATGATCACTAGAGCAGTGGTAGATGTAGATACCATTGTAAAAGGCTGTGCCAACGTAGTAGATGGCATCCGCAAACAAATTACCATACCGCGTGTGGAAGTGAGCGGACTCATACAGCATTATGCTGCAACACCCGTAAGCTCGGGCAATATAACGGTGGATGGCCGCGTGCTCGACCCGCAAAAGTTTGAAATGTACCAGGAGTTTAACCCTGCCGATTTTGAACAACACTTTTTTGCCGAACAATTTGAACAAGACAGGCTGGTTGATCGCACGCTGCCTCCAACGGCCGAAAACTTTATCATGCTGCAATACATGAAACGCCTAAATGAATATTTCGAAACGGCGTTCTGGAATTCGCGTATGATGTTTGATCCTACCGGAGCAAATGTGGCGCCTACCAGCAAAGGGTATACTGACAACACACTGCAAACAAATGCCGATTATATGTTCGATGGTTTTTTATACAAAGCATTGAGCGATTCAACCGTGCAGAAGATAGGTAGCTGGGCTGCGCTCACCACCAGCAATGTAAGAGACAAACTAACCTTAATGCGCCAAACGCTGATGAATAACCCCATCAGCAAGGCATTGTGCTATAAATATGGTCCGCTAGGCTTGAGATATTTTATGAGCTACACCGACCAGGATACGTATGAAGAAGCGTTGCGCACCGATGACTTCAAGAACATTGATTCTACCCAAAGCGGCATTAACCGTTACAAAGGGCATGACATTGTTCCCCTGTCAGGGCTCGATTCAGGCACAGTTTTCTTAACCGTTGGCCGCCCCGATATTCAAAGTAATTTATGGATTGGCGTAAACAGCACCGACGACGTGCAACTGGAAATGAAACGTACCAGCAACCCCAGCGACCTGTGGTATGTGAAAGGTATTTTCAAAGTAGACGTTAACCACGGTTTCGGCGATCAAATGGCTTTATATACCAACATCACACAATAGTTTTTCATAGAGGTTGATTCGGGCAAGAACCCCGGAGCCGTAGTAATGCTGCTTCGGGGGCAACCCCGACAAAAGGAACTATAAACTATAAGATATAAACTACAAACTAAACAACATGAAAAAGACACTCATATTATTGGCTATCGGCTATCAGCTATTAGCCATTAGCCAAGTAAAAGCGCAAAGCACCTCACCCCGTTTCGGAACGGTTCCGAACGACGACAACACAGGCCGTACACTTACCTACTGGTATCTCACACCGACTGACCAGGGCCCGAAAGATACATTCAAATTTACACCACGCGGGTTCCAAACATTCATCCAGCCAACAGACAGCATAAAAGACACCATCGTATTTTATGTATACAACACCCGCAGTAATGTATGCGATAAGATGGATTTTCAATTTGTAGGCGCGAATGGAACAAGCAGCAAAAAAATAATTTTTGGTACCGGTTTCAGTCAAGCTATTACGATTCCTATAACTTCCAAACAAGGATACCACATCTCATTCATATTTGATGGGAATGTTTGGAGAGAAACATCCGTCCAAGCAGCAAACTAATACCAATCAAATCAACACTATGGGGACTAAAACAATAAAAGCAACAACAAAAACTTCTCCGGGGAAAGAGATTATTACCGGGCTAACGAATGCGCAAGCCTATAGCCTGGTGCAAGCACTGGAGAGCGCGAACTGCAGTCATGTAGAACAGGTATATGTTACAGTTGACGGATATTTTTTCTCTCCCGGTAATGATCTGCATGACCTGGTTGACCTCGACCCAAAAGTGCCTGCCGAAGCAGCTTTGCTGAAGGTAGGCAAGAAACAGAAAAAAATATTGCTTCCGGGAAAGTACATTGCACGCAAGCGTGTGCTGCACGAATATACCCGAGAAGAAATATTAGATAAGAAAAAAGAGATAGAAGCAAATACAAATGCTAAATGGTGAATTGTAAATGCTAAATGAATCTCATTAACCATTAACCATTAACCATTTACAATTAATATAAAGCATGAATAACGTAACAATTAATAGAGGACAGGGCGGACTTGGCAGACAGCCGCTGGGGCAGGATTTTGTATCGGGAATGATATTTTATCCTACATCTACCACATTGGCAATTACCCATTGCCCCATTACAAACGGGCAGAAAGCCAAACTGGGTGGTATTTCCGATGCTATTGCATTAGGCATTGCTCCCAATCATTTTGGAGAAACCAAGGCTAAAATCACATTAACAATAACCGCTGTAGGAGATGTTGGCGATATTATGCAAGTTAAGTATGTAGATTGCCAGGGTAACGTTACTATACTTTGTAATTACACATTAACTTCGGGTGATGTAACCGATAATACCGGCGATACGCTTGCAACTGACCTTGCTGCCGCTATCAATGCACAATCAGGGCTTACCGGATTTACTGCCTCCCCCAGTACCAATACAGTAGCAATTATAGTCATGGCCGGGCAAGGTATATTTTCTAATGCAGGTACGCCTTTAACTGCTGCTGTAACCAATAATGCCGGTTCTCCTTTTGCTTATAGCCATAGTGTAACCACTCCCGGTGTGGCCAGCCAACTGGATGCATTCTATTATCATATTAACCGTTTCTTTATACAAAGCCCTAACAGCACCTTGTATGTGTTGTTTTCCGAATCTCCATCTTCCTGGACAGGATATGGCTTTGCAGAAGTAACCACGCTGTTTAATTATTCTACCGGGGCCATCCGCCAGATAGGTGTTTACCAGGACAGCAACGTGGCAACAGCTCCTACCATGGCTAATTTAAAAGGCAATGTAGAAGCGATACAAGAACAAGTGGCAGCTATTATTACAGCCGATAATTTTGGAGTATCTGTTCTACTGGGCGCTACACTCATCAACCCTACCGGCTCTTTATTGGCGGCTGCGCTTACCGATTTATCCATTTGCAATTCCGAACACGTATCCGTAGTTGCCGGACAGGATGGAGGTGCACAAGGCAATTACTTGTATAACGCTTACGGAATTTCTATCACCCAATTGGGTGATGTGTTGGGACTGGTTAGCCGTGCGCAAGTATCGGACGATATTGCATGGGTAGCTACTTACACACTCAGCCCAGATGGAGTGGAGAACGCAGTTCCTGCATTGGCTAGTGGCGAATTGTTGAGCAATCTATCTTCCGGAACCATTAATTCGGTAGATGCCTATCGCTTCATTTTCGGTCGCCAATTTGTGAATGACAGCCCTAATGGAACATTCGTAAACGATTCGCATTGCGCTACCGCTTACACCAGCGATTACGCTTACATCGAAAACAACCGCACCTTCGATAAAGCGGCAAGGCAATTATATTCAGCTTATGTGGCACAACTTGCCGCTCCATTGGTGTTAAATTCCGATGGAACACTCACCAACTCTACCGTGGCCTTTTTTGAAGGACTGGGTGAGCAAGCATTGAGCAATATGTCGCAAACCAACCCGAATACAGGCAGACCCGAATTAAGCGGATTCAGCGTAACTATTAACCCGGCGCAGAATGTACTTTCAACCAGTACGCTGGTGGTAAGTGTAAGCCTGCAACCCGTTGGTGTAGCAAGGGAAATAGTAATTAACCTTCAGTTTGCGGTAACAGTTTAACAGTAGTCAGTTGTCAGAAAATGACTTATGGACTGACCACTGATAACTGGTCACTGACAACTAATAAAATAACTTTAAATAATAAAACATGGCAAATCCATTAATAAACGGTATCAACTATAGCTGGGGCGATGTGCAGGTAATGCTTTTTGGCAACACCCCCCTGGTAGGCATCACATCCATAGAATATGATGAAGAACAGGCAATGGAAAACAACTACGGTGCAGGCAACTTCCCGATAGGGCAGGGCTATGGCCAGTTTAAATACACAGGTTCCATCGAGTTGTATAAAGAAGAAATAAACAATATTATTGCTATTGCACCGCAAGGTAAAATACAACTTATCCCGGCATTCAGCATCAAAGTGGTGTATGGCAACAACAGCCAGGCATTAACTATAGATACCCTGCAAAGCTGTGTGTTTATGAAGAACCCTTTTTCCGCTAAGTCTAACGACAAGAAATTGGTGATGAAGATTCCACTGCTGATAGGAAATATCAAGTGGAACTTGTAATAAAGTAATAAGGAATAAGTGGTAAGGGATAAGTGGAGAATTCATTTTTCACTTATCTCTTTTTGTTTTTGTAACTATAACTTAAATTATCTGTGGCACCAAAAATAAACAGCATCGAAGGGTTTCGGCAGGCCGAACGTTCCATGCTGGAACAATTGGTTGAACAACTGAAGCAGGAAGATTTTTTTGAACCGGCTGAAGATAGTGCCAATCTTTATTATCCGCCAGGTAAACTTATGCCTTCCAAGGCTACGATTGAAAAAATGCAACGCAGTATTTTGGCAGATACACACAGTTCTTCTTTTCGCTCATTCAGTCCGGTTTCGTTTAACGAGCTTAAACTTCAAAGCAAACCAAAAAGTAAAAAGGCAGCTAAGGTTATATATAGCAGCCCCTCGCCCGGTTATAAATGGGAGCCACAGGTGCCAGCGCACGAATCTATACTGACAGTGAAAGTTTCAGAGCTCAATGGATATACGCCCGAGGAGGGAAACATGAATAATGCAACAGCTTTGCCTGCACCAAATTTGAAAAGGCCGCAAATAATTTCTAAAATAAAAACTAAAAATAAGACAAAACCTGTTAAGAAAAGCGCCGTTGAAAGTATGGGGAGCGCCGCATCAAAGATATTCGCTAAAGTCAGTTCCGACGAAAATACAAATGCAAAAAATGATGTGACGCTTGAAAATGTTCGAGATAACTGGGAAACGCAATTAGCTGGCCAATGCTTTAAAGCGTGTGCAGATATACTAGAAGTTGTAAAAATATCCCCTATAGCAGGTAATATAAACCAATTGCAGATGGCGCTAGAGACGAGCGACCATACAAGTATACATGCTACGAAAGATTTTGATAGAGGAATAAATTATATTGATGAGCAACTGGATGAGGACAATGGAGTAAGGGTGGGTGTTAATCACACATTAAACTACAAAAATGGCACGTTACCTAACGAACCACCTGGTGTACCTGCTACTACAGATCACTATGTGGTAATATACGGACGGAAATACGATGCCCAGAAAAAAGAATATTATTACCTTTATGCCGATGTAGCTTCCACTGATTCGGCACATGGCAAGAGTGATGAGAATAGACTTTATTTAAACGAATTAACCAAAACATTGAGTGGAGTAAGACCTTTTAAGTCATCCAATAACCACGATGTAATATATACTGTAAGTCAGGTAAGCGCTAATGAAGAAGATGGCAAATAGAAATATAAAAGCAGGAATGTATATAAAAATATTTACATCGGGATATTTGCTGGCTGTTTTATTACCTCTCTTTTTTATTCAGTGCAATTCTCATAGTACAGATAAACAGGCAAACCGAACTGAGGCCGATTCAAATGCGTTTGAAATACTTATGAAGAAGTTTCCTGAAGCAAATCTCCCACTTGGGTGCACCATATCCGGCGACTTTATGAGAGATGGAAGTGTACTTAAAGACACCATGAGATATACTGATAGGATGATTAAATACACTGATGCGTTGAAGTTTTTTTGCCGGGATGATAAACAATGGAGTAATGACCCATACGCCCCGGAACATCCGGGCTTTGCTGGCGATGCAAGACTTCCAGACAGAGGAAATCTGAGGGTGCTAATTTACACTCGTTCAATAGGTGATCTTTTGAATGAGGATAGCTGTGCAACCTATATTACATTGAGCACCTTTTTACCCGGTGGTGAAATGTGTGATAAACTTATCATCGGGGGATCAGATCCATTAACACATTTCGAGTGCCAAATTAATGCTGCTTATAATATTCATGTTTCAAAAGCTATTTTCAGAGACAAGCCGGCTAAAATAGTTTACGGAGATACCATATTTTGTAAGGTAGTTCAGGATGATTACGTCATAAATGCCCATGGGAAAATGGTAAATACAGGTGAATACATTTCACACACATGGTACTATTTTGACCCGAATAACGAAGGGCAATTTACCAAGCTGGAAAAGCGATAGCGCTTTTAAAAGATAGCGGCAATCTCTTCGGTCATTGACTTTTCAATAAAACCCTTTTTGTTGGTTTATTTTTGTGGGAGTGGAATTTCGTCATCCATTCGGACGAATAGTCTCAATTGTTTAAAGAGATTGCTTCGTTCCTGTGCTACCGCTATAGCCAAGGCGACACGCGGTCGCAATGACGTGATGACTACTTACAACGTATAACTACTCAAATAACATGACAAAGAAAACCGAAGAAGAAAAGAATTTTACCAAGGTATACGAGGAAGCCGAAGACAAACGCAAGCAACTGGAAGAAAAACTCAAATGCAAGGTAAAGATGTCTATGCTTACCATGCCCGGTGACGAGGAACCCTGTGTGGTATATTTCAAAACCGCTACCACCTACACCAAAATGCAGTGCATGGATTTAGCCTTTCAAAGCTATTCTAAGGCAAGCGCTACTTTGTTTGAGGCTACCGTAATACGCGAAGCATCCGATGCCAGGGTATTTCAACGGGATGATGATACTGACATTTATTACCTGGGGGCCCTCGATGTGTGCCTTAATTCCATTATGGTGGCACGCGATGTGCTAAAAAAAAAGTAGATAAGTACAAGGAAGATTTCGATTCGAGCGATACCCTGAAAAGAGCAGCCCTGCTGCGTTATTACTTTCACCTGGATGCCGATAAGCTTTCACTCGAGCGCATAGAAGAGCTGTGGATACAACTTTGCTACTGCCTTAACTGGGTGAACGGGAAAGAGGAATAAAGAGATGTGGGCGATACTCTGTGTTAATGCATTTTTAGAAGAATATAGTTTCTTTGCCCTTCATAACCCGATTATTAGTGCATCTTGATAGAAATAAATGCGTCTTCTCCGTCGCTTTCAATAAGAGTATCTTTTGTTATTTTTTCGATTATAAGGACAATTACCTTTCGGGTATAGTCACGTTGAGTAAGTATGTATACACCATGTATCGAATCTCTTTGATGAATGGCTCCTTGTTCATTTCCCATATCGTTTATTGAATCCGGAGGACATTGATAGGATAGATAATAATTGGGAGAGCTGTTTATTGTTTTTAAATAAGCTGAGTCTTTAGGGTACTTAACTGTGTAGTGGATTTTGCTTTTATCGTACGTTTCATATAAATAAGGTATCGTATCATAACTTATCGGGGCCCAAGTGCCCTGTAAAAGATTCTGAATCTCCTGTAAGGATAGTTTTTGCTTGGGAGTATTTTGTGCTTTATTATTGCAGGCTGCCAACAACGCAATAAAAGGCAGGCAAAGGGTAAATAAGTTCTTCATATAATTAGTGTATAAACAAGATAGCTATCTTTGTATTGCATGGTACAAATATAGGTGAATGGAATAAACTGGTTAGCTACAAATTATAGGTAGTTATTGACTTTTTGTTAAAATACTTTTTGCTTGAATATCTTTAGGTAATTAGTAAAATTTTGTCCGTATGGGAAATAATAAACCAACCAATTCCAACCCTAAAAAAAAGATAATTCCCAAAAAGAAGGCTGCTCCGGCCTCATTGAAGCAAGTACGCGAGGCTATGTGGCTGGCAACCGCACGTTCTTTTGGCCAATCTAATTTTGTTATTGCAAACAATAAAAAAATAACAAAGCCTATTGGCAAGGGCCTTATGCCGCTGGACGAATATGGTAAAATAGTTCTTCCCGTTTTTTATAAGGTGCGTCAACATGATAGCTTGTATACATACGGACATAATTACGATACTACTGAAACAGATTGCGGTCATTATATAAAACAGGGAGCCGATTCATTAGGTATTAAAGGATTTCACAGCTATGTCCCCGACATAGTAAAGGATTTAACAAAATATGGAGATACTACCACCGATCCGAATAACATAAAGCCGGGAATGGTGATGATTTTTGCTGACTCAGGCTATAAACAGGATACCCAACATCCTGGTAAAATGTATGCGCATGCTGCCCTGGCAACTGCTGTTGATACACTTAATAAAGTTGTTGAACTATCAAATGCTACATTGCACAGAGATAAAAAAGGACACTACATGCCGGGCACTATTCAACCGGGACATTTAAGTATGACAAGTGGCAAAAGGACAGAGACCGGCTGGCAAAAAGAAGGCAGTGATTTTGTGTTGGCAGGCAGGCTTCCATTAAATGCTAAGAATACTGCCACTACAGAAAGCAAACTAAATCCGGTTTATGCTTCGCACACTCATCAACCTCCTGCTATGCCTCCAGCATTTACAAATGAATGGCAAGGCTCACCCGACGCACTAAGCTATTGGAACATGCCCCAGCCCGATAAATATAACGGGCCTTATTT
>Ga0207037_10139_pt1 | contig 24484 bp, 28 predicted proteins | sample Alteio_BWMinCont_75_FD_153268 | JGI IMG/M metagenome (GOLD analysis project Ga0207037, IMG submission 153268) | Enriched cells from forest soil in Barre Woods Harvard Forest LTER site, Petersham, Massachusetts, United States -... | ecosystem: Environmental > Terrestrial > Soil > Temperate forest >... | reverse complement strand
TTTTAAATTTTGAACCCACCTCTGGCTTTATGTCGTTCTTAAGATTTTTCTTTGGATCTATTATAAAACCCGGTGGCTACTTACCCCGTTGGTATACTGAAGGTCTCGCCGTTGAAATGGAAAGTCGAATTACACCAATGGGTCGCGGGCGAAGTCTTTACTACTCAGCACTCATCCGCGCTGAAATTGAAGATAACAATTGGGGGTCGGAAACTCTAGATCGCATAGGGGCTACAAATATTCCGACGTGGCCAAGGGGAAGCCGGCCCTATACCTATGGCAACTGGCTTATGCATCAACTTAGTGAAACACCCCGCAGACCCGATCACCGAGAGCCTATCTATAGTTTTTTAGATCACGCTTACGGCGGACGCATCCCTTGGTTTCTTGACGGACCCGTTGAAGATTATTTTGATAAAACCTATGGGGAACTTTTGGATCTCACTTATTCCACATTAAAAACCAAAGGTGAAAGTCAGCTCAGCGCTTTGAAAAGCCGTGGCGCAACCAAGGGAAAACCTCTTCCCCAAACAGGATATTTTAATATTGGCGCCCAAGTTTCTCCCGACGGTTTAAAACTTGCCGCCATTGTATCTGATTATGATTATAACCCCACCGTGCGAATTTGGACTCGGAAATCGACCAATGAACAATTCAAACTTTCTTTTGATCCCGATCAAACTTTGCCCGAACCCCTCATTTCAAATAAAGATATTCATCAACTCGCGTGGCGAGCTGATTCAAAAACTATTGTTTATGATCACACAGGTTTTGTTCAGCACTATAATCTCTACAGCGACCTCTATGATTTAGATATTTCCTCTGGCAAAGAAACCCAACTCACTTTTGGCCGTCGGGCTCGAGAGGCGACGGTCCTAGAGGATGGGACCCTCGTCTTTATCGAGTCAACAAGCCATAACACCCGCCTTGTTCATTCAGGCCCAGATGGAAAATCCCCGCGAATTTTGTTGAATCCCCCCGAGGGGGATCGCATTTCATCCCCACGGGCTTTTAGCGACGGAGTTATTTATTCCCACAGAGACAGTCGGGGCCACGAATGGATTGAATCCCTAAGCTTAGCCACCGGATTGACTCGCCACCTCACTGTCGCAAAAAATATTGGCGATATGGATATTATGCCTATCGCTGATCCGAGATCAAAAAGAGGCTTTTTCTATGTTGGAAGCAGTTCAGGTGTTTTAAATATTTATCATGATGATGGAATTAGCATTCGCCCCATCACAAATTTAACAACTTATGGTTTAAGCCCGGCTCTAGACGTCGGTTCAAATGAAATTATTTATTCAAGACTGACTTCTAAAGGTTTTGAACTTGAATCCACACCCATCACCCATCTCAGTGAGTCACCGGCAAAAGTGGGTCGCCTTCAAAATTACCCCGCCGCTCCAGAAAATGCGGCCCCCCCGACACAAATTGTAGATCAAAGATCTTACAATGGTGTGGGCTATCTCTTTCCCCAATATATTTTACCTTTTATTTATTTTTTGCCGGGAGGAGAGCTCTTCCAGGTGACCACCGCCGGTAACGACCCCCTAAATCATCATCAATATTACGCCATGGTCGGCTACGATACGCGCGCTCAACAAGCTACTGAACAACTCTCTTATACAAACGGAACATTCCCCTTTCTTATCGATGCAAATTTTGCAAACGAATACACTTATTTAATTGGCCCCGGTATCGTTGAGCAAGTCACCTATGGTGAAATCGACACTCGACACTATTTATTTTCCGATTCAAACAAGTGGGTTGTGGGCCCTGAGTTTACCTACGAAGTGACGAACTATTATCCTTCTCTTTATACACAATTTGGCCCGGGCGCGTCCCTTGCCTGGAATAATGTGTCCACACAAAAGGATTATCAAATCAGCCCCGAGGGTGGAGAATCGGTAACTTTGGGTTACGATTACTTTACTATGCCCTTCACGACTCAAATCAATGGTGCAAATGTTTCAGGCACAACAGGGTTTGGCGCCGCCCACGCTAACCTTTCATATTATTTTTCACCCTTTCATCACCAAGTCTTAAGTATCAAAGGCTCGGCATGGGTTGCGCCCCAACTCAGTTCAAATGCTTTTATCGGGATGCAACAGGCCGGTGGAGAATATTATTTTTCCATTCTCCCACCGCTTTATTTAGTGCGCGGTTACCCCGCAGGGGAATTTATCGGCTCACAAATTTACGTTGGAAACGTTGAATATCGTTTTCCACTTTTTTACCAATACAGTGGACACGGAAATTTTCCCTTGTTTTTCGGGCGCTGGCATGGAGCCTTACTCTTTGACAGTATAAATATGAAGGGTTTTTACTACGATAGTGGTTTTCTAACCAACGCCGAAGCCCTTCTCCCCACAAATCTCGGCACAGGTTATATGGGAACAGGAGCCGAACTCAGATCTGATCTCACATTAGCCTATGGATTTAATTTTACTATGCGTCTTGGCGCTTATTATGGACTGACTCAGACCGCAAACGGTGGATTCAATTACATGATCAGTTTCGGGTCCGTCCAGTAGTTTGAAAACCGTCTAGGCTAACGCACCAGAACTAGATCTGCACTTTTTAGAAAATCTCGGCTGGCTTGTTTACTTCCGAAATCTAAAGATTTCGGAAGTTCTCCTAAGCTTCTCCTTTAGCACTTTTGAAAACCAACGGTTTTTCAAAAGTAAACAAGGGAGCCGAAGTCTTCAAACAGCCTAGATCCGGTTCTCCCGCGTTAGTTTTCGTTGCTCTTCAAACTAAATATCCGACCGAAAATAAGTCCGTACTTCGGACATTTCAACTTCAATTCCATTTTAAAAAGTTTTAGGGACGGTATTCACTTTGCAACCTCCTTGGCGAGAGCCGCTTTTAATATATAAAAAAGGAGATCTTCGATGAACGGATTAAACAGAGTTATTTTAGTTGGAACTTTGGGGCAAGATCCTAAGTCCAACACCAGCCGAGAAGGCAAGCCCTACACAACCTTGAGTCTTGCGACCAATAGATTTTGGAAAAACAAAGATGGCAAACTTGAACAGCGCACAGACTGGCATCGAGTGCACGTTTGGGGCAAACAAGGAAGCCTTTGTCAAGAGTGGCTAAAAAAGGGGCAGCCCGTTTGTATTGAAGGCCACATTTCCACCTCAAGCGAAACCGAAGAAGATGGAAAAAGGAAATTTTTCACTTTCATAACGGCCGATGACGTAAATTTCCTCCCTAGCAAGGGACAAGCGTCACATTAACACCCCATCAAATGCGAGGAGGTGCACGGACGCCCTCCTCGCCCCTCCCTTTTGATGCCTATTGACAAAATCGGCCTTTAATAGAGAAAATGATTAGCATAGGGGCGAGTGGGGTGAGTGGGGCTACGGGGCCCCACGACACGGCCCCACGAAGGGAACGATATATGAAAAATCTAGAATGGGTTAAAGATCTCGTAGAAGCTGAACGCCGCATGGAAGAAAGTGGAATCATCGATCTCTCCGCCATGCCCGATGAATCCCGGGACTTACAACTTAAAACCAGTGAATTCTTAAAAGAAATCAAAGAACATTTCGTTGAATACACAACCGCTTTTAATTCCATGAAAAATTCAACTCTCGGAAGCATTAAAATTTACGGAATTTCAAATACCGTCGCAGATTTTATGCTCTTTAGAAATGGTTACAAACTTCTTTTCACCGGCACCGAACCCGGTAAAATTACAATCTCTTTTCAGGCCCAAGCGACTTCATTTATTCCGTCACCGGGCCAATCCAACTTCTCCCCCACCGGGGAAGAAATGCTTCTTGCCAATTACGGTGCCTTCGGCGAACTCAGCTGGACCTACCGCGGAACCTCCGTGAACCCAGAACATCTCGTCAGATATTACTTGAGCCGCTTTATTCGAGAGAGCGCGAAGTAATCTTAGTTCACATTTAAGGTGATTTTCGAATCTTGCTGGATCTAAAATATTTGTCACCTAAGATAAGCCGAGTCACACAAGCCACATGAAATCGGTCAGGATTCACAGGAAGCCGTCTCTTTTCCAGTCGCAAACTTGTATTTCGAGAAAAGATTGAAAAACCTCACGGTCGATGTGATCCTTAGCAGATGGATACAAACTCTCGATATTTTCGCCAAAACAATTGGATCTATTTGCCCCTTGCACCAATTGCTTACGGATTGTCTTTCATCATTCATCGAAACTCCTTTAGGGGTCTTGGATTTTCCGATTTGGTGAAATGTCTCCTCGTTTCATTTGTTTGGGCGGCCCTGCTGGCCTGGACAAATCGGAATTCAGTGGTCGAAGTCACCGATACATATGTGTGTGGAAACAACGGGGCTTTTGGTAGATCAACAATAATGTTCTCTAAAATTGTATCTATGAAGAGAGTTGGTGGAAGAATAGGCGGTCTTTATATTTATTCTGATACCGGCGAACGAATTATAGCCAGAGACCAGTTAGAGCGCTTTGACGAACTTGAAGAACTGATGCGAAAGAAGATTCCACATATATCTATTACCGCGAATTAAGAGTCCGACCAAAACCTCTATTTTTTGAATTTTTTAGAGGTCGGAAAACTTCCGAGAACCTGCTTCCATCCGAATATTCGGACAGTATTATAGCTCAAAGCAAATATTCAATCAGGCAGGATTGGCCGCGACTTTGTAATAGGTCTTCTCGATGAATATTCTTACTATTGAACAAATTAGAGACGCGATCCTATACGTCCGTGACCACCGCGTTATACTTGATTCAAATCTTGCAAAAATTTATGGTGTTTCTACCAAATATTTGAATCAACAGGTACGAAGAAACATTAGCCGATTTCCTGAGGACTTTATGTTCCAACTCACTGAAAAAGAAGAAGAATCTTTGAGGTTGCATTTTGCAACCTCAAAAGAAAAAAGAGGTGGCCGTCGATATTTACCCTATGTGTTTACAGAACATGGAGCCCTTATGTGTGCTTCTATTTTAAATAGTGAAATTGCTGTTAATGCAAGCATACAAGTCGTTCGCGCATTTATTCACTTAAGACAAATACTTTCATCACATGTGGAATCAAATCTGTGTTTGCAGCGATTAAGGAGCTTATGACACCCCAGAACACAAACGACGTAAAATAGGGTTTCATGCCGATGAAAAGGAATGACCCTATTTCACTTCTCTCATGAATTTAGTTAGGCCCCAAACGACATATGATCTGAGATCGCTTCTCATGGACGACGGTTGGAGGGCTCGGCACCTCCTTACAAAAAGTCCTGTAAAAACTTTGGTCACTTTACAAAACATAAAATTATTTTCGGGCACCACCTAACGTCTTACGTCATCCCGCCGATAAGTCCTATGTATGACAAAGTCCAAGAAAAAATTCACAAAATTTCTCGTTCTCTCTGTGGGTGGACTCGGTCTCATTTCAACAACTTTACTTCTCTCAGATCCACCTTCACCGTCAGAACTTGACCCCAGTCTTTTCAATCTCAATTATCAGAAACATGCAGCCGGAAGAACACTCGCAAGCGCTTACTCAGTTAGCTCTCCTGATGCCATGTTTGAAATAAATTGCAGCGACACCGATCAAAAACTCGAAACCACAAGCATGAGGTTTCGATTGCGGGGCCAAGCCTGCACCAATGAGTCTGCGGCACTTTCCACACAAATCCAAAATAAATCCAATGGCTACATCGCCACTGTTTTCCATCGCGACCCACAATCTTTCACCACAGACTATATAAATCTCAATGAAGGCACTAATGAAATTGCCATCAAATTTGCGACACAAAATGGACTTGTTGAAAAAACAATTACAATAACGAGAAATCCCTCCTCTGTTAAAAAGCCAAATTAAGACCCAAGAGAGTTAACTCCGCTTTATCTACGTCAATGACGTTTGAATCCAGAAATACAGTCTCGGAAATATTTGTCGTCAAAGTAGGTGAGAGTCTTTTTTCAATCATGAGTCGATAGGTCTGAGATACGAACGCGTAGCTTGTTTCATAGCGAATAGTGGGAGTAATGGGGCGCGTGAAAATCAAGAGTTCTTCTTGAGGAGTAGTGGGCGTAAGGGAACTTGGATCCATATTAATATTTGCTTTTGTCGTTCCCCATGGAGTGGCGTAAGTAATATTGGCAAAGTTACCGACAAAGCTATAAGTCATATCGAGTTTGGAACCCGGGCCCACATCAACTTTGTAGTTACTGACTTTCTGTTTCATATCGTAGATGGGTTTAAAATCGGGATCATTCTTCATAATGTTATCCGTGTGATATTCCATAAGCCGTTTCATCATGTATTGTGCAAAGGCTTGCCGTTGAGCGTCTTGCTGGGTGGCTGCAATACCCGTCGGGCTATTGTAATAACCTTGACTCTCAATGAGGTAGTAGTTCTGTTCCTGCTCTGTAAAACCAAACTGTTGTTGGTAGCGAAAAATAAATTCGTTACTCAGCTCGTTATTAAAAATAACATTCTTAAGTTCCGGTTTGTTGAGAAAATCAGGCTTTTGCATTAAGACCATTTCTTTGGGAGCCGAGGACATTTCTCCAGACACGTCGTCTTCATAACCATCGATCATTCCGTAGGGACCCGATGGCAAAGTGAGGACCGAGGGGATTTTTATCGAAGAAAATCCAAGATCCTCAGAGGCTCGCCCTGGAACCGGCAATGTGGTTATTAAAAAGAGGCAAAAAAATAACACCTTCACAAGAGTTGATTATTGCAATCCCCGCTTCAAACCCCTTTCGGAGACGCTTTATAACTAGCTGAAAAGACGAAATATTACGGACTCCAGTTGGGGTGCCACCCAGGGGCCTTTCACAAAACTGTACAACTGCCAATCAGCAATGGGCCGCCCAGTAAAAAAATTTGTAATTTCAAGCTGTTATGATGTAAACGAAGGCCTGGCCCTGTTCCAATTTGGGGTACCTCAGATCGTATATAAATGGTAGCTAATGTCCGGGATTTTAGGTATTTTACCTTTAAGTGAATTCATCTGGAGGGGATTTTCTTTGGGTTCAAGGCAAAATGCGGACGCGGCAAGCAGCGTTTTTCGAGACCGAGCACTCAGTACCATGGAACTAAAACTCAGAACCGATCTTCATTTAGCCCGAAAGCTTTGGCACATTGTCGGGATCGTCTGTATGGCGGCCCTTATTGACCACATTCCAAAAATGGATTCTCTATTTTACCTTTCTCTCGGCGCCATCATCGTCATCCCCTTTGATGTACTGCGTCTAAAACGATCGGACCTCAACCATCGCATCGTGCAATTTTTCAAATCCATAATTCGAATCGAAGAAGTCGGTACACTTTCGGGGACTTCATTTTTAATCGTTGGTACCTTTGTTGTCGTCCTTCTCTTTCCAAAAAATATCGCTATCCTCTCCATTTTGCTCTTAGCCTTCGGAGACCCCGCTTCAAGTATTTTTGGAGTTCTCTTCGGGAAAGATAAGATTTGGGGACGCAAAAGTCTTCAAGGGGCATTAGCTTGCTTTACCGTTTGTACAGTTGTTTGTGCGGTTTATTTTTTAACTCACAATGTAATGGTTGAACGCATTGTTCTGGTCAGTATTTTGGGCGGCCTCATTGGCGCCTTAAGCGAACTCGTTCAAATTCGAAAATTTGACGACAATATGACTTTCCCGATCTTTGCTGCTCTTGGCTTGTGGTTTTTGTTCACTCTTTTTGGAGGTTTTCCCTAAAAATCAGTTGTGTCTCGATCTGTACCGCCGTCCGTTAGTGAAATAACAAAACTCATTAAGAATTTGACTGAAACTCAAAATCCGAGCCCCGCTATAATTAAAAAAGAAGCAAAAAAAGTTCAAAAAGAATGGGATCTCATCGGAGAACTAAGAAATTTCAATTATCTCCCGTCTCCTCGAAAAAACGTTATCAATGGGTCGGGGATTTTGCTTCACACAAATCTTGGCAGAGCTCCTTTGGGCCAAAAAGTAATTGAAAGAATTTCCGCCACTCTGTCTGGCTACGTCGATTTAGAAATTGATCTTCAAACCGGTGAGCGTGGCGAACGCACACATTATCTCGATGAGCTTGCGACCTCATTTATTCCCCATTACAAGACCGCTTGGGTCAATAACTGTGCTGCAGCTGTTCTTCTTGCCTTAAACACTTTGAAAAAGGCAACGGGGCTTGATCGCATTATTATTTCTCGAGGGGAACTGGTTGAAATTGGCGGAGGCTTTCGTGTCCCCGAAATTATGGAGGAAGCCGGGCTTAAACTTATTGAAGTCGGAACAACAAATAAAACAAGACTGTCTGATTATAAAGACGCGTTAAAAAAGAATGACGCCATTATCGGGAAAATTCATCCGAGTAATTTTTCAATGGATGGTTTTACTGAGAGCGTTCCCGTTGAAGAACTTATTCCTCTGGCATCAAAATTTGAAGTTCCACTTTTCTTTGATGCAGGAACCATGACCCCAGAGGAATTAAGAAGACTTCCCGACGGAGTGACTTGTATCACCATGAGCACCGATAAAACTTTAGGGGCAACTCAAGGGGGGCTTCTCCTTTCTCCCCAAAAAATGCAAAAGAAAATTTTTAAAAACCCCCTTTATCGAGCTTTGCGCTTAGATAAGATTTCACTCACGGCTTTGGAAGTGGCCTTCGAAGCCCTTGCCGAGAAAAAAGAAAGACGAACACTTCCCCTATTCGAAATGCTCCACACCCCCCTCTCGACCCTCAACGAGAGAGCCCAAGACATTCTAAAATTAGAATTGAAAAACTTTCGAATAGAGGCCTCCCCGTGCAATGCCAGTCTCGGTGGTGGAGCTCAATTTGAAAACATTTCCTCGTTAGGTTTAAGACTTATCCCAAATGAAAATTCAAGATTCGGACCTATAAGAATTATAGAAGGTCTAAGGCAAGGTACCCCTATCATTTTAGCCACAGTTGTGCAAAATTACGCTACAATAAACTTGCTTACTGTTTTACCTTGGCAGATTGAATCTCTAAAAGAGGCTCTGAGAAATTTAGACGCTAGGATTGCCTATGAAAGTTCCGCGAATTAAAAGACTGCGAATACTCCAAAAGAGATCCTTGATCCCCGGCGAGCCTGATCGGCGTGGGATGCATATCTATATTTTGCCAAATCTTTTCACCACCGGGAATATGTTCTTTGGTTTTCTCTCGATGATTCAAAGCTTAGAGGGCAATTTCACGATGAGCGCTTATGCCATCGTCGTCGCTGCTGTCTTTGATTTACTCGATGGCCGTGTGGCCAGGCTTACTCAAGCCACAAGTAAGTTCGGAATGGAGTACGACTCTCTCTCAGACCTAGTAAGCTTTGGGGTGGCGCCTGCATTTTTACTTTATCTTTGGGCCCTGAAACCTTTTGGACGAATTGGTTGGCTTGCTTCTTTTATGTTCTTAGCTTGTGGAGCCCTAAGGCTAGCAAGATTTAATGTGCAAGCCGCAACCGTTGAGAAAAAATATTTTCAAGGATTACCCATTCCCATGGCTGCAGGAATTGTCGCAACTTCGGTTACAGCTATGACAACAGCTCAAGTTGACCCCCAGAGAAATATTTATATTCTGTCTATGACGCTTCTTTTGAGTTTCGTCATGGTCAGCAATTTTCGCTATAGAAGTTTTAAGGAGCTTGATCTCAAGCAACGAAAACCGTTTTTCGCTCTTATTTTAGGACTATGCATATTTATTTTTATTGCGATAAAACCCGAAGTGAATTTATTTATAGCCTTTATAACCTACGCCGTTCTTGGAGCGGTTATGGGAGTTCTTTCGCCGGCGCGAAAGAAACTGACTCAAGTTATTATTGCAGAAAGTGCACGTCGCCATGAAAGCCAATCAACAAACGAAAACCACCCCTCCTAAGAAATTAAATGTCGCCGTCGTCGGCGCCACAGGGATTGTCGGCCAAGAGTTTATAAGGTTGCTTGAGGAAAAAAGCTTTCCCGTTGATACCTTAAAACTTTTTGCCAGTGAGAAAAGTGCGGGCGATGAAATCAAATTCCAATCCCGAAAGATTAAGGTCGAAGTTTTAAAAACGGGATGTTTTAAAAATATTCATTGCGCTTTTTTCTCAGCAGGGAACCCTATTTCTAAAGAATGGGGGCCCATCGCAGTCCAGGAGGGAGCTTTTGTCATCGATAACTCGTCGGCATTTCGAATGGACAAAAAGACATCTCTTATTGTTCCCGAAGTAAATGGGGACCTTATTCCAAAGAATTTGTCTAAACCTGAACTTATTGCTAACCCCAACTGTTCAACTATTCAATTGGTGGTCGCCCTTGAGCCACTCCATAATTCTTTCGGACTAAAAAATGTTACCGTTGCCACTTATCAATCTGTAAGTGGTGCCGGTCGAGAAGGAATAGATGAACTTAAAAACCAAGCCAAAGCTTTTCTTCAAAACGAAAAAGAAATAGCTCCAACTACTTTCGCTCACCCCATAGCTTTTAACAATATTCCTCAAATTGATAAATTTGACGAGTCAGGCTTCACCCTAGAAGAGCTTAAGGTCATGAATGAAACAAAAAAAATCATGGGTCTTCCCCAACTTGATATTTCTGCGACAGCTGTAAGAACTCCAACATTAAATAGTCACAGTGAAGCCGTGTGGATCGAAATAGAAAAACTTGTAGATCGAAAAGAAATTATCACTTGTCTTAAGAATGCACCGGGCATAACCATTCAAGACGACCCCAAAAATCAAATTTACCCCCTAGCCCGCACGTCTTCTGGAAAAGACGATGTTTTTATCGGTCGAATTCGCCGGGATATCGTTAACCCCAAGCGCTGGCTCTTTTGGGTGGTCTCTGACAACGTCCGTAAGGGCGCCGCCCTCAATGGCATTCAAATCGCCCAACGTCTTTTTCATTGTATGCCTTGAAAATAGACTTTACTTTTAGCTAACTAAATGTAAAATGTATTTATGAACATTCGCAGACTCTATTGGGAGGGATTGTTGGCCGCATCGTGGAAGAAGCGACCCATTGTCTGGTTAGCCGGAGTCCGTCGGTCGGGTAAAACCACACTAGCAAAGGCCTTAGACGGTTTTTCTTATTACAATTGTGATGATTCAGATGTCCAAGCCCATTTAAAAAATCCAAAACCGTTTTTAAAGTCCATCCGATCTAAAGGCGTTGTTTTCGATGAAATCCATCAGATCGAAAATGCCTCTCAACTATTAAAAATCGCGGCGGATGAATTTCCGAAAATGAAGGTTCTAGCCACCGGATCTTCCACTCTGGCCGCAAATAAAAAATTTAAAGATAGTTTAACAGGACGAAAACGAAACTTGCACTTCTTGCCGGTCCTGGTGAACGAATTGGAAGCTTTTGGCGCCACTCTAGAGAAGAGAATGCTCCACGGTGGTCTCCCTCCGACCCTCCTAAGTTCAGAGCTTGACCGCGAGTTTTATGCAGAATGGCTCGATTCATTTTACGCCCGAGATGTACAAGAAGTTTTCTCTATTGATAAAAGACAGGCCTTTTTAAAAGTCTTGGAATTTGTTCTAATACAAAATGGACAACTTATTGAAGCCACTGAAATTGCCAAGGTTTCAGGATTGAGTCGCCCCACTGTCGTAAAATATCTTGAGGTATTAGAAATAACAAATGCCCTTACTATTCTTAAACCTTTTTCGGGTAACCCTCTAAAAGAAATTGTAGCCCAACCCAAGATCTATGGATTTGATACAGGATTTGTTTGCTTTGCCAAAAGGGACACTCAGCTTGGAGCAAGCGAGAAGGGTCATCTTTTGGAAAATCTGGTGCTCGAAATCATGCAGGCTAGACCCCTTTCTCAACAAGTTTATTTTTGGCGAGATAAGCTTGGCCATGAAATTGATTTTGTAATTCAGACTGGGAAAAGGGATCTCCTTGCAATTGAGTGTAAAAGCCAAAAGCGTCACTTTAGTTCCAAAAATCTATCTATTTTTCGGAAAAACTATCCCCATGGAAAAAATATTGTCGTGACCCTTGATGAGTTAGAATCAACAGAAAAAATTATGGACATTGATATTCATTTTATGGAACTCAATCAATTCTTTGAATTTGTACACCACCAGTTTTTATAAGGGCCCAAATAGCCTTTTTTGCTATTGAAAGATGGGTCAAGGCGTGGTGACATTTCAGTATGAGACGTCACCTCGCGTTAATCCTATTTTTTAGTTTAAGTTCAACAAGTTTCGCCACAATTACAATTGCGACCACGGGCACAAATGCGTCAAATGCTGTTGCTTCTACTGTTACGGCTGGGGGACCCACCTTTTATTATAGTAATCCCAGTGGCATCTCCGATGGACTAAGTCCTCCAAATTGGGCGGCAGCAAACCCCGCGGTTCCTTGTACTCCCGCGAGCTTCCAAGTTAACCCCAACTGTCGTGACCCTACTTCGTTATTTTATTTTCAAGCCACTGACTCCGTAGCAACCACCGGAAATGCTACGCTGTACATACGATATGTCACTTCTGGAAGTACGGCTCCCGTGGCAGGCGCGGCTCCAGGAACACTTATCTCTACAATCGGAACTGCCGTTTTTCAAATGCCCTATACGGCAAATAATGTGGCCACAGCGACAACCCTCCACTTCGGAGATATCTGTAATGCTCTAAGTAGCGATGCCACCCTTGGTATTAGTTCAACATGTGTTGCGACGAACCCGACAACTCCCGTACAAGCGCAACTTTATATTATCGCCGATGCCAACGGAGATGGATACTACGGCCCCGGTGAAGATTTGCTCACTTTCACTTTCACTGTGCAATCGTCAATTCCCATTAATTCAAGCATTACCGATCAAATCGGTCTTTATAGTTTTCAAACATTTCCGGGGGATGGAGAAGTCGATATTAACCAACCCTTACCGGGTGGCATCGGCCTCAGCCAAGCCTATGCCGTTAATTTTTATTATGTAACGGGCCCCGATGTTTATACAGCATTTAGCTCAACAACTTTCCAAACTATCAACGCCGACAATGTGGAACCCGCGACGACTATTCCCTATTTTCAGATTTTACTCGACGGTAACGGGAACCTTACTGGTAACGCCGCCATCACGGGTTTAAGCAATGGAACGAGTTATTACTTTAGGTCTTCGATCGTCGACGGTGCTGGGAATATCGGTTACATAGAATCGGCAGCTTCGGGTGACGACACCCCTGCTAATCCTCCCCTTCCTTTTGAGTGGCACGCCGCCAAGCCCGACCAGATCGCAGGTTTACTGAAAAAAAATGGGCAGTGTTTTATTGCGACAGCGGCCTACGGAACTCCCATGGCCAAACAAGTTCAAATTTTAAGAGAGTTTCGCGATAAAATTTTGATGAAGACGTCAAGCGGAAAAAAATTCGTCTACTGGTATTATAAAAATGGAAATGCTCTTGCTGATAAAATCCGAGATCGTGACGATATTCGTGCCGTTGTTCGCACGGTACTTTATCCCGTCATCGGTTATGGCTGGTTAGCTTTGAAGATTGGCGCGTTTAATGCCGCACTTCTGATCTCGACACTTCTTATGTTGCCTCTTTTACTTATTCAATTAAGAAGATCTAGAAAAATATTAGAGGACATCACGTGACCTTGGCCAAGGTCGCATTTCTGATGACAATTTTTTTAACTCCACTTGCAAGTGCAAAGCCGTCTGATTCAGATCTCGTTATTCCTACAAGTGATGCCCAATCAGATCTGGTTGTGCCAGACCCTAAAGCCGATGCACAACAAGATGCCATCCATGCCCGACAACTTCACGATGAAGAAGTAAGCGATGACATTGCCCAAAAAAGGGTCGCACCCCCCAAGGATAAAGTGCACACCACGGTTGCTCCTTACACAAGAGATGAGGATGATGGGGCCACAGAATCTGCGGCTGGAAATCTATCTTCCTCAAAGACCACATCTCCCCCGGTAAAAGTGAAACCTTCAAAACATTACGCAAGTTTTCATATAGGTTCATATTACCCCTCTAACCTTCAGAGCAGCGTTGCGGGGGTTACTTATGCCAATGTTTACGGAGAAAAATCTGTCCCCATGTTTCAATTCGATTATGAGTGGGATTTTTTCCGGTCCTTTGGAAAATTAGGTTTAAAAAGTGGAATTGGTTTTTTCACCGCCGAAGGGGACGGGCGATTTGTCACTCCTCCCAATTTTCAATCCCAAGAAGAACTTCTCCTTGTTGTTTTACCCCTTACAGAAGCGGCTGTTTATCATCTCGAATTTTGGGATCGGCAACTTTTTGTCCCTTATGGTGAAGCGGGAGTTGATTATTTTGGTATTTTTGAAATTCCAACTATTGCAACAAGTCCGGGCCAAGCCAAATTTGGTGGAAGTGCGGCGGCCCATTACGCAGCAGGACTGCAATTTCAAATTGATTTCTTAGACCGCGAAGGTTTATTCAATATGGGTAAAGAATTTGGTATAAATCATCTCTACTTGACCGCCGGTATTCGCCAATTTATCGGCTTAGGTGAATTTGATTTTTCGGCAATGATGTTTGAGGGTGGCTTTTCATTTGAATTTTGAGGCATTAAAAATCCGTGCACCCTTTGGAAAAGTAAAACTCACCATAGAATACGACGGCACAAATTACCAGGGCTGGCAACGACAGGGCTCGGGCATTCCCTCCATTCAAGGAACCATCGAATCGGCCCTATTCGAACTTTTTAAAAAACAGATTCATCTTATGGGTGCGGGTCGAACAGACTCTGGAGTCCATGCGGAAAATCAAGTGGCCCACTTTATCGCTCCAAAAGATGTGAAGGGGTATAATTTCGCCCACCTCTTTCAAGCCCTGATCCCCCCTGACATCACGATAAAAAAAGCTGAACTTGTGCCGTTTCACTTTCACGCCCAACGATCGGCAATCAGTAAGACTTACACTTACAGAATTTGGAACGAACCCCTGCCTTCGGCTTTACGGGCCCGCAGATCTCTTTGGCTTAGAAAACCTCTTGACCTCGAAAGGCTCAATCGAGCCTGCAAGATGATCTTAGGCACCCACGACTTTAAATGTTTTCGCTCTGAAGGAAGTGCCGTTAACACCACTGTTAGGACGGTAAACTCTGCTAAGTTCACGAAAATCGGGGATTATATTGAATTTGAGATCAATGGAAACGGCTTTTTAAAACAGATGGTTCGAAATATTGTTGGAACTTTCATTCAAATCGAAATGGGCTTAAGGGACGAAGGCAGTATACCGGCTCTTTTGACCTCCAAAGAGAGAATGCAAGCGGGGCCTTCTGTTCAGCCCCAAGGCCTCTATTTAACTCGAGTCTACTATCCGGCGGAACTTGACAACCTGGCACGACCACTGTAGAAATTCGGTTTACATCAAAACCGTTTTAGAAGGTATTTATGGCTGAAAAAGCAAAAACAAACACGCAAAAAACGTACAATGCCAAAGTTGGTGAGATCGAACAAAAGTGGCATGTCATTGATGCCACGGGCAAAGTTCTAGGGCGCCTTTCAACAGAGATTTCCCATCTTCTTCGCGGAAAAAATAAAGCCACTTACACACCCCATGTTGATACCGGTGATTTCGTCGTTGTTATAAATGCTGAAAAAATTGAGCTCACTGGAAATAAATGGGTAGAAAAAAGATATTATCGTCACTCCGAATGGTTTGGTGGTTTGAAGTCCATGTCTGCTGAGCAAATGCGGGAAGCAAAACCTGATTTCATTATTCGCGAAGCCGTCAAAGGAATGCTTCCAAAAAATAAATTAGCCCGTCATATGATTAACAAACTCAAAGTTTATAAAGGGCCCGAACATCCGCACAAAGCGCAAAAGCCCGAAGCCCTTACGCCTTCAGAACCTGGTCTTAATTCATAATTTTAGGAGAATGATTTAAATGGCAGCTGCAGAAAAAGTATTTTACGCAACGGGAAGAAGAAAAACCAGCACCGCTCGAGTTTTTATGAAGCCCGGAAAAGGAACAATCACGGTTAATGCCATTCCTTTTGATAAATATCTACAACGTAAAACTGGCCAAATGATCCTCCAACAACCTCTCGACACAACAGCCATGCACGGGAAATTCGATCTGGATGTCACCGTCAAAGGCGGCGGAGAAGCCAGCCAGGCCGGCGCTATCAGACACGGAATTGCCCGCGTTCTTATTGCATGGAATGCTGAACTTCGCCCTGTTCTAAAAAAAGCAGGTCTTCTCACTCGTGATCCGCGTATGAAAGAGCGTAAGAAATACGGTCAACGTGGTGCTCGCGCTCGTTACCAATACAGCAAGCGATAAACTGCCCTATAAACGCTGTTTATTGGCTTTCAATTATAAAAAATTCATCAGTGTCTATTTGTTTGCCATCTAAAGTCTCGACAGCGGCGGCATAAGTCCTGCTCTAGGAGACATTCATGTTGATTCGAAAGCTTTTTATTACCTTGGCGACATTTCTCTCAATCCTTTCTTTTCCACAGAGGGGGTTAGCTCGTCCTCCAAAAACATTTACAGAATCCAAGATTATTTTTTTCGTAACTCTAGAACCCACTTATGTGAGCTACGCTGAAAAAGACGGTCTTTGTTTGGTGCCTTCGGGAACGGCTGTTTACGTCGTCAACAAAATAAAAAATACGATTTACGCACAACTTAGGGTTCCACCAAAACCATCAAAACTAAATTTATCGACTCCGTGTGCTGATAACGCCGTTGTTAAAATGAGCGAAAGCCAATTAGTAGAGGCTTACAATTTCATGGCGGACTGGTCCGGCTACCCCGACATCGCTGTGGACGTTGAACCTGCCAAAGCCGAAGGCGACTAGTTTCCGAATATCCGTCCGAAATTTTTTTCCAAATCAAAATAAATGGTATTGGAAGTATACCGGGACTTTTCAATGCCTCAAAGCAATTGGAAGAAGCTGGATTTTCACGAGCCCAGGCAGAAATACAGCTTCAAGTTATTTCAGAAATTGTCGAGGGGGAGTTGGCAACGAAGCAAGATTTGAATATCTTAAAAAAAGATCTCGAAAAGGTCGTTTATGATCTTGAAAACACCATCCAAAATAATACGAAAGACCTAAGACACGAAATGAAACAAATAGAATATCGTCTTACTATTAAACTAGGCGCTTTTCTTACAATTTGTTTTACGACGATGATCACATTGATGAAACTTTGGCTAACTCACTAGTGTCGCGCCTGCTTGAAGATTAAACTTTCTCAGGCTGGTGCGGCACTAATGATCTACTCTTCTAAAATATAATTTATAGGATCAATGGGCTGACCGTTCACTCGAACTTCATAGTGAAGATGGGGCCCTGTGGAGCGGCCGGTGCTTCCGACAGCGGCAATGCGGTCACCGTGACGAATTTTTTGGCCGATGGTGGCGTGAATTTCTGAATTGTGCCCATAGCGAGTTTCAACCCCATAACCATGATCAATAATAACTAATTTTCCATAACCAGGATCATAGCCTGCAAAAGTGACAGTTCCATCAGCCGTGGCAAAAACGGGAGTGCCGGGAGCGGCAGCAATATCCAAACCCTCATGCATCATGGGCTTATCCGTGTATGGGGAAACTCTGTAACCAAATCGCGATGTGTACCAACCTTGAACGGGCTTTGTTGATGGTGTGGCTGAGAGAAGAGCAGATCTATCTTGGAGCAATTCCCAAAGTTCCATAACGCCTTGCTCACGAAGTTGTGTGAGCTTTGAAACTTGATCCACACGAATGCTCAATTTTGCATAATCGTGATCTTCTTCTTGGGCCAATTCACCGCTGGTGAGCTCTTGAATATTTTTTGGTTTAAAAACGGGTTCATCGACCATTTTTGATGCGGGTGTTCTTTGGGAATCTGTGTCGCTGAGTTCATCGGCAGCCCGGGCATTTCTAGAAATTGGACCCATGGCCAAATTCAAACCCCGTTCAGGGTCATTGACTGCGGTAATTAATTTAAGTTTGGTGGCAAAAGTTTTGATGCGATCTAGGGCCGCTTCAACGCTATTAAGCTTCCCTTCAATAACCTGAAACTGGGCTTTGAGTTCGGCATTTTCGGCGTGGAGGCGTTTGTTCTCTATACTTTGAGTGAGGAGGCTTAAGTAATCGACAAAAACGGCGGCAACAAGGACAAAGACCAAGGCCCCAAGACAGAAAAAAAGCTTCAAGTGGCTGGCGGAAATGACCAGCTTCTTCACTTTGCTATTTCTGTCCGGGATCACCATCAAGGTGATGTATTTGTTGTCCAAAAAAACCCTCCGCAAGGATTTAAATCCTACTATAAAACCTATCGGTATCGCCGGTCGATTTCTTAACGTTTCCCCTAAGTTAAGTTTATAACGCGAGGCAAAAATAGGATCAAGCTTTAAGTGGTTAAACTAGACCAAGATTTTGGCCTACGCAAGATAAAGGTACCAGGTTCCTTTTTGCGGACGTCCGCAAAAAGGAACCTGGTACCTAAGGGTGAATCTGGATAAAAATTACGGTGATGTTGTCATCCCCCCCGTTGCGTTTGGCTTCCTCAACTAGCCTTGGAGCCACATCATCAAATGGCAAAGTAAGGCAAACGTCGCAGATTCGACGATCGGAAACGAGTCCACTTAAACCATCAGAACACAGAAGAAGGTAGTCGCCTTCGGTGATCTCTCTTTCAACAATGTCGGCCGAGACCGTTTCTTCAAAACCAACCGACCGTGTAATGACATTTCGCGCTGTAAAAAGCGCAGCTTGCTCGGGCTTAACTAGACCTGCGCGAATTTGCTCATTGAGCAGAGAATGATCTTCAGTCATCTGCCAAATATAAGGAGGATGAATGAGATAGCATCGACTATCTCCTACATTAGCAACGTAAAGGCTCTTTTGGCCCATGAGGACAGATACGGCCGTTGTTCCCATGCCCTTAAGCTTTACATCTTCCTGGGACTGATTGAACACAGCCTGGCAGGCATGGGAATAGGCTGATTGAAGAATTTCACTTGGAGTCAAAAGAGTGGTCTTTTTAATGGAATGTTCTTTGACTACTGTCTGAATTGTTTCGGAAGCGATTTGGCTAGCGACTTCTCCACCAAGATGGCCGCCCATTCCGTCGGCTAGAATAAAGAGGCCGAGGTTCTCATCAACGATAAAGTAGTCTTGGTTGTTATCGCGTTTAAGGCCCACGTCAGTGAGGCCAGACACTTTTACCTTCATTAACCTAGTGTATCCCTTCTTTTATTTGAACCCGAGTCCCATTAATTACGCCTTAGAGTTTTAGACCTCTGTCGAGGATTGATCCATCATCCTAACCGAAGATCATATGATCTACTGTCTAAATAAGGGGACCCCTTGGCATCAAGAAATCACCTCTTCATGTCGATAGGTTTAGAGCATGAAACGCTTCACAAAAAATCTTTTTGTAGTCGCCATAATTTTCTCATTGTTCCTGCACTTCGGCGTCGGCCTTTACGTATACCTCAAACATCTTCCCCCGAAAGAAAATAAATCTGTGGAAGTGACAATTGTTGAAAAAACAGCAGATGAACTAGCCGCACTAAGTCCTAAACAAATCGTGGAACAAAGCGAAAAACGCATCAACGATGAAATTGATAAGAAAGCCAAATATCTTTCGAGATACGACCAAAAAGTTGCCGAAGAAACAAAGGCCGCCCAAAATGGCAAATTTCAAAATGATGCCAAAATGGGCTTAGCGCAAAAAACTCCAGAAAATAAAAAGATGCAAGAAGAGAAGATCGTCAAAAAGAATTCGCCCAAAACGACAAAGAAACCTCTTGAGGCTTCACCAGATGGGAACGTGGTTCTGCCCAAACTTGCCGATTTGAAACCAGAGTTTCATTGGGACAAAGCTCCTGCGGGAGTAGAAAATCCGGGCCCTCAAAGTCAGACCGATGATTTCCTGAAAGGTTTAAAAACAGGCCCCCAAACTCTTTTGAGTTCCAGAGAATTTGTCTACTATTCCTATTACAATCGCATCAAAGAAAGACTTCGTTTATTTTGGGAGCCCAAAATCAAAGAAAAGGTTAATCGCATATTTGCAAGCGGAAGACATATCGCCTCTGACGAAGAAAAAATCACAAAACTTATTATAACCTTGGACAGCACAGGTAAACTTGTAAAGGTTCAGGTTTTGGGGGCTTCAGGAGTTCAGGATTTAGATGATGCCGCCATTGAAGCTTTTCAATCGGCAGCGCCATTTCCAAATCCTCCAAAGGGAATTGTAGAATCCGATGGCACAATCAAGATTCGTTGGGATTTTATCCTAGAGGCCCACTCAGGGCTACTTTCTCCGACGGGCCCCGTGGCTACAAATTAAATTTAAATTGATAAGTCGATGACGCGGGAAGATTTTTCTTTCCCATAGCGAACGATAAGTTTGAGCTTCAAAGGGGCCACACCATGCACGGACAACAAAACTCTTTGCCCTACTCTAAAATTTCTTTCGGTTTGGTTTTTGACTCTCAGGAGATCTCCTGAAAAATTAATGATGATTTCGTTGAGGGCTATGGTTTCTTCTACCACAGCCCAAACCTCTTGGCCCTTTTTAAGACTTCGAAGGTGGGGTTTCACGTTTTGAGATCCAGTTCATCAACGGCTGCAATTTTTTTGAAAATAACGGGGGTGACTTGGGCTTCTTTATTTCCTCCATTTGCAATTTTGGCCATAAAACTTGTGGACACAAATTCTTGAGCTTGTTGGGGTGGTGGAGTGGCCCAGGCAGATTCTTCTTCCACAAGAAGTCTTTCTCGATTCACTTTTACGATAAGATCTAACTCCCCTCGAGGAATATCAACTTGTTTTGCAATTTCTTCGAATGAAAGGCCCTTGTTAGCTAACTTTGCCGCTTGTAAATATTTTGCTGAGGTTTGTCTCTCAATAATCTCTCGATGGGGAATTTGTTCTTGAAAAATTTTTGCCACTTCTTGGGATTTCTCGGTGGCTTTTTTAATTCGATGAAGATGAACTTCAACTTCTTCAAGGCTCTCCTGAATATTTTGCCTTTTTCCGTCCATAAGTTGTGTCAGCTGTCGTGACATGGCTTCAGAGCGATCCATAAGGTCTTGTAAAATTGCAATTTTACTAGAGAGGAGTTGAAGGCCCCGACTTAAACGGGGATCCTCCAGGGTTTTAGATTTTGATCTCTCGATTAATAAAAGCGTCGCGGTCGCAATAAAAGCCAAGTCAAATATGACTTGTAGAAATATAAGCAGGCCCATCCTTGAACCCTCCCCTTCTCCTTTAAGTTTAATATGTTAGGCATTTATCGGCAATGTGTTTGACGACCTGTTTAATCTGCTGGGCTAGGCGGAGGTCGAGGAGTTAATCACTTAATTGAGTGAAGAAACAAAGCGTTGGATGCGAGACATACCTTCGCAAAGGCGCTTTTCATTTAGGGCATAACTTAGTCTGACAAAACCTTCCATCCCAAATTCTATTCCAGGCACCACAGCCACTCCTTCAAGATCAAGAAGAGCCGCAGAAAACTCAGTGGATGTTTTGATCTCAGTACCTTGAGGGGTTCGACGGCCAAGAAATTTTTCAATCGAAGGCCAAAAGTAAAAAGCCCCCTGGGGTTCAAGAAATTCTATATTGGCTTCGGTCAAACATTTTGAAACTATAGATTTTCTTGAAGCTAATTCCTTTAATGCTTCCTCAAAGTCTTTTTGAGGTCCAAGCAAAGCTTGGACGGCCCCTTTTTGAGCAAAGGTCACACCAGAACTTGAACTTTGGCTTTGAAAATTCGCACAGGCATCAATCACGCGCTTATCACCGATCACAGACCCTAGTCGCCAACCGGTCATACTGTAAGTTTTGCTCATGGAATTGACGAGAAGAACTCGTTCTCGTAATTTTTCGTTAACCTGAGCGATATTTGGTACAATGGAATCACCGGTGAAAACCATCCGATCGTAAATGTCATCGCTAATAACCCAAACACCCGTTCGCTCTAAAACATTGGCAAGATTTTTTAATTCTTCAGCAGTGTAGACTTGTCCCGTGGGATTATTCGGAGAATTTAAAATTATAACTTTTGTTTTTGCACTTAGAACATTCTTTAAAACTTCTGGGCTCAATTTAAAATTTGTTTTTTGAGAGCAAACAGGAGCAACAACCTTGGCCTCGGCAAGCTCTGCCATCACCGGATAGCTCACCCAATAAGGAGTCGGAATAATAACTTCGTCACCGGGATTACATAGAACTTGGAGCAAATTATAAATAACGTGTTTGGCTCCTAATCCCACTAACGCCTGATTTGGCTCATAGGTTAAACCCAAATCGATTTTTGTTCTCTCTACAAGAGCTGCACGTAAATCTGGAATGCCCGCCGCAGGAGTATATTTTGTAAAACCTTCGTCGAGGGCCTTTTTGGCTGCCTCTTTAATATAATTAAATGTATCCCAATCAGGCTCACCTACCGCGAGACTCACAATATCCCGACCGGCTCTTGTAAGGTCATGAGCTTTCGCGTTGAGCGCTAATGTCGCAGAAGGCTTAAGGCGTTGGGCACGGGTAGCGAGCATCTTATAACCTCATTTTTTTTCTAACGGCCTCATCAACCGTCGGAGGAACGACCTTTGAAATATCCCCCCCATGATGGGCCACTTCTTTAACTGTATTTGACGATATGTATGAAAACTCTTCGCCGGTCATAATAATTAAAGTCTCGATGGTGGGTTGAAGTTTTCGATTCATAGTGGCCATTTGAAGTTCATATTCAAAATCTGAAACAGCACGAAGACCTCTGATAATCACTTTTCCGCCAATTTTTTTAACGTAATCGACAGTAAGGCCGCTATGAATCTCGACCCTAACATTCTTCCCCTCAAGAACTTTTTCTAAAAGGGTTTTTCTTTCTTGAGCCGTAAAGAGACTGGTTTTTTTGGAGCTTTCCGCGACAAGTACGGTGAGCTCCCCAAAAATATTGACGGCCCGCCTGATGACATCGATATGACCAAGGGTTGGAGGGTCAAAACTCCCTGGATAAACTGCAATCATTTTTATTCCCTTTTCTCATAAAACGCAGCAAGTTTATCACCATAACTGCGAGTGTCAATGCATCTCAAGGAATCAATTTCAAGGGGCAAGGGCTCCTGCTTTGAGTGCTCAATGAAAATTCGAGTCCCGCTATTTGCAACTTGTGATTGGCTAATTTCTTTCAATATAGCTTCACAGATCTTTAACGGAAAAGGAGGGTCTATAAGAATAACGTCATAGGGTAACCCATTGTACTTTTTTACAAATTCCATTGCGTCTCGTTTTAAAATTTTTATTCCCTCCGTAATTTTCAGCCGCGCCAGATTCTTTTGAATGACCTTTATGGACTTGGGGTTGATCTCGACCATTTCAACCGTTGAAGCCCCCCTTGAGAAAGCTTCAAGACCAAGACTTCCCGTCCCCGAAAACAAGTCGAGGACCCGTGCCGAATCCAAATGCGCAGTGAGTATATTGAATACACTTTCTTTTACCCGATCGGTGGTAGGACGAATATGTTCTTCGTCAAAGGAGACGAGCTTATGACCCTTAAATTTTCCAGAAATGATCCGCACTAAAATTAAACCTTAGTTCTATGGGAGAGATTCGCTAAAAAAGAAATTAAGAGCTCATTAAAGGCTCTCGTGGGGTTCTTAAAAACAAGTTCATTGAGATGACGAGTTCTTCTGGGCGCCCCAAAATCATCTACGATTTCCGCGTAAGACTTGAAAACCACCACAGTCACTTCAGCAGTTTTATTCGTAAGTGGAAAAATAAAGGAGGCTTCAAAAACTTTATTTACACCAAGTGGGTTTTTTAAACTATCGATCCTCAACCCGGAATGGGAAACTTGAATAATCTCCACTTGAACTTCTTTATCGCCACTTTTCAATTTCGCTTTAAACGGAAATAAACTCTCTGTCATTTATTTCGACCTCACAAGATCTTCAATTCGGGTCACAAGATTGAAAATGTTTTCAAAGGGCTTTTGAATAAAATCATCGGCCCCCAATTCCAGAGCGGGTTCACGCCCCTTAACCCCAGAATGTGCTGTCATTAATATCACTCGGGTGTGGGTTTTCATGTTTTTTCTCTTTTTGTACTCTTCAATAACTTGAGGGCCCGTTAGACCGGGCATAACGACGTCAAGCATAACGGCGTCGGGAGAATTTTCAATCCACTTTTCTAAGCCCTCTTCACCACTGTGGGCCACCGTGACATCATGACCCTTGGCCGAAAAGGCTCGGGAAAGGGCCCTCGCTACGATCAATTCATCATCAACAACTAAAATCTTCATCTTCAGCTCTTATTTTGCCAGAGGTTTCGAGGGCAATACCACTGTAAAAACCGTCCCCAATCCCATTTTGCTTTCTAAAGTCAATTGGCCACCAAATTTCTCGACAATACTTCGACTTACGGAAAGTCCCAAGCCCGTCCCCGTGCCCACACCCTTTGTCGTAAAAAAAGGCTCAAAAATCCGTTGGTGAAGTTCAGGAGGGATCCCGGGACCCGAATCGGCAATGGAAAAGCAGACCTTTCCCTTTTCTTGCCATGTTTTGATCGTAAGAACTCCCCCGGAAGCCATGGCCTGAGATGCGTTGTTAACCAAATTAAA
>Ga0207037_10138_pt1 | contig 24998 bp, 32 predicted proteins | sample Alteio_BWMinCont_75_FD_153268 | JGI IMG/M metagenome (GOLD analysis project Ga0207037, IMG submission 153268) | Enriched cells from forest soil in Barre Woods Harvard Forest LTER site, Petersham, Massachusetts, United States -... | ecosystem: Environmental > Terrestrial > Soil > Temperate forest >... | reverse complement strand
CTGAAAAATATGACCTTTCACGGGTCGGTCGTCTTAAAATTAACCATAAATTCAACATCAGTGTTGAGGAGACGCCTAACGAACATACAACTTTGACTAAGAAAGATATTGTCTGTGTTGTTCGTCACCTTATTGATTTGAAAAACGGTAAAGGCCAAGTCGATGACATCGATCACTTGGGTAACCGTCGTGTCAGGTCAGTGGGTGAGCTCTTAGAAAACCAATATCGAATTGGTCTTGTTCGTATGGAACGGGCTATTCGCGAAAGAATGAGTCTCCAAGATCTTGAAACCATGATGCCTCACGATTTAGTTAACGCTAAACCCGTAAGTGCTGTGGTTAAAGAGTTCTTCGGAGCGAGCCAACTTTCGCAATTTATGGATCAAACTAACCCGCTCTCAGAGATTACACACAAACGTCGTCTCTCAGCCCTTGGGCCCGGTGGTTTGACTCGTGATCGCGCGGGTTTTGAAGTCCGTGACGTTCATCCTACTCATTACGGTCGTATTTGCCCGATTGAAACGCCTGAAGGACCAAACATCGGTCTTATCGCGTCTCTTTCTACATATGCACGTATCAATGAGTACGGATTTATCGAAACTCCATATCGTAAAGTTGATGATGCGAAATTAACTTCGAATATTAATTATTTCTCCGCTCTTGATGAAGAGGGAAATTACATTGCTCAAGCCAACATTAATATGGGCGCAGGCAATAAGATTTCAGATCAAACCGTGACTTGCCGAATTAACGGTGAGTACGAAACTGTTGATCGTGACAAAGTCAGTTTGATGGACGTTTCACCAAACCAACTGGTGTCGATCGCAGCTTCTTTGATCCCGTTCTTAGAGCATGACGATGCGAATAGAGCTCTTATGGGTTCGAACATGCAACGACAAGCGGTTCCGCTTTTGAAAACAAGAGCGCCGTTAGTTGGAACAGGTATTGAATCCCTGGTTGCCCGTGATTCGGGCACAAGTGTTGTGGCAAGCCATGATGGAGTGGTTGATAGCGTTGATGCGGGCCGCATTGTTATCCGTCGATTTGCTAAAGGCGGGGAGCTCGGTTCAAACGTCGATATTTATAATTTGACTAAGTATCAGCGCAGTAACCAGAACACCTGTATTAACCAAAAGCCCATCGTTCAAGTTGGTGATCGCATTAAAAAAGGCGATATCATCAGTGACGGCCCTGCGACAGAAATGGGTGAATTGGCTCTCGGACAAAACGTGCTCGTCGCGTTTATGCCTTGGAGTGGTTATAACTTTGAGGACTCAATCCTCATCAATGAACGTTTAATTAAGAATGACACCTTTACTTCGATTCACATTGAAGAATTTGAATGTATTGCTCGAGATACAAAGCTCGGTAAAGAAGAAATCACCCGTGATATTCCAAACGTCGGTGAAGAAGGTCTAAAAGATCTCGACTCTTCTGGAATCGTGCGTATCGGAGCCGAAGTAAAACCTGGTGATATTTTGGTCGGTAAAGTCACTCCTAAAGGTGAAACCCAACTTAGCCCTGAAGAAAAACTCTTAAGAGCGATCTTCGGTGAAAAAGCAGGGGATGTTCGCGATACAAGTCTTCGCGTTCCCTCAGGTGTAGCTGGCACGATCATTAACGCTCAAGTTTTCTCCCGAGAAGGTTCTGAAAAAGACGAGCGAATGCTGACCATTATGGAAGAGAAGCTCGCCAAGATCACCAAAGACCAAAGCGTTGAAATTAACATCATCAGAAACAACGCCCTTGATAAGTTGAAGACAGTTCTTATCGGTCAAAAAACAACGGGAGTCTTACTCAGTGAAGACGGTAGCCAAAAGTTACTAGCTAAAGCTCAAGTCATCACCGAGGCCGATCTTGAAACCATACCTTTTGAATTGCTAAGTTATATTCCGTTATCAAGTGAGCTGGAATTCCAAGTGACGAAAGTCATCGATTCAGCTCGTAACCAGATCGATGCCGTTAAAATGATTTTTCAAGAGAAGATTGAACGCCTCAAAAAAGGTGATGAACTTCCTCCTGGGGTCATTAAGATGGTTAAAATTTACGTTGCCATCAAACGTAAATTGCAAGTCGGTGATAAAATGGCAGGTCGTCACGGGAATAAAGGGGTTATCTCCAAAATCGTTCCCGCTGAAGATATGCCGTATACCGCTGACGGTCGCCCTGTAGATATGGTTCTTAATCCTCTTGGGGTTCCTTCCCGAATGAATATCGGGCAGATTTTGGAATGTCATTTGGGTTGGGCCGCATACGGTTTAGGTTTGCAAATTCAAGAGCATTTAGAAAAGTGGAACCCGGATGCGATTCGTAAACAACTTAAAGCTGTTTACAGTAGTTCGGAAACCGATACCATTATCGATTCCGCTGACGAAAATTCTTTGAAGCGCATGCTGGGAACACTTCGCGGAGGGTTCCATATGGCATCCCCCGTTTTCGACGGAGCAAGTGAAACAGAAATCAGAAAGCTTCTGACGGCTGCGGATCTTCCCACCACCGGTCAGACAATTTTGTTTGACGGGAAGTCGGGTGAGCCCTTCGAAAATAAAGTGACCGTAGGAATTATGTACATGCTGAAACTTCATCACCTTGTTGAAGAAAAAATTCACGCAAGAAGCATTGGTCCTTATTCTCTCGTTTCGCAACAACCTTTGGGCGGTAAAGCTCAATTCGGTGGTCAGCGTTTAGGAGAGATGGAGGTCTGGGCTGTTGAAGCTTACGGTGCAGCCTACTCTCTCCAAGAGTTCTTGACCGTTAAATCCGACGACGTCGCAGGACGCACCAGGATTTACGAAAGTATTGTCAAGGGAGAGAACGTTCTTGAGCCCGGGTTGCCTGAATCTTTCAACGTTTTGGTGAAAGAGCTTCAGAGCTTGGCCTTGAATGTGGAACTCATTGAAGATGGTAAAGACAAATAGTGTACGGGCCCTGTCATGAGGTTCTGTGCCAGTATTAAAGTCCTAAAAGGAGATACGAATTGAAAGATTTGTTAAATTTTTTCGATAAACCAAAAGATCCGTTGTCATTCAACGCAGTTCGCGTTTCTCTGGCGTCCCCAGAGAAAATCAGGGAATGGTCCCACGGCGAAGTTAAAAAGCCAGAAACCATTAACTACCGAACTTTCAAGCCTGAACGTGACGGTCTCTTTTGTGCCAAGATTTTCGGCCCAATAAAAGACTACGAATGTTTATGCGGTAAATATAAACGCATGAAACATCGCGGAGTGGTGTGCGAGAAGTGCGGTGTTGAAGTTATTCAAAGTAAAGTGCGTCGAGAACGTCTCGGTCACATTGAATTAGCGACACCGGTAGCACACATTTGGTTTTTAAGATCCCTTCCAAGTCGTATTGGTAACCTTCTTGATATGCCTCTTAAGGATGTTGAAAAGGTTCTCTACTGCGAAGCCTACATTGTAAGTGATCCCGGTGAGACCACTCTTAAATTGGGTGATATTTTAACTGAAGATAAATATCAGGCTGCTTTAAAAGAGTTCGCCGGCAAATTTTCTGCTGGAATGGGCGGCGAAGCCGTTCGTGATCTTTTAAAGAAGATTGATATTGAATCTCTTTCTCGTACCCTTCGTGATGAGATGAAAGAAGTCACATCCGATGCAGGTCGAAAGAAACTCACAAAACGACTTAAAGTTGTTGAAGCCTTTAAGGGCTCAGGCAATTCACCTTACTGGATGATGATGGAAGTTATTCCCGTCATTCCGCCGGATTTACGTCCTCTCGTTCCTTTGGATGGCGGCCGTTTTGCGACCTCGGATTTAAATGATCTCTACAGGCGAGTTATAAACAGAAATAATCGTTTGAAACGTCTTCAAGAATTGAACGCCCCCGAAATCATTATTCGAAATGAAAAGCGGATGCTTCAAGAAGCCGTTGACGCCTTATTCGATAATGGTCGTCGCGGTAAGACCTTCACGGGTCCAAACAAACGTCCCCTAAGATCTTTGAGCGATATGCTTAAAGGTAAAGCAGGGCGTTTCCGTCAGAATTTGCTCGGAAAACGTGTCGACTATTCGGGTCGATCCGTTATCGTTGTTGGTCCTGAACTTAAGTTGCACCAATGCGGTCTTCCTAAAAAGATGGCCTTAGAACTTTTCAAACCTTTTGTTTATAACAAGCTTGAAGAAAAGGGTTTTGTTACAACTATTAAATCTGCAAAGAAAATGGTGGAACAAGAAAAAGTTGAGGTCTGGGATATTTTGTCTGAAGTCGTTCAAGAGCATCCGGTTCTTTTAAACCGAGCTCCTACACTTCATAGACTTGGTATTCAGGCTTTCGAACCTTTGCTCTTAGAAGGTAAAGCTATTCAATTGCATCCTTTAGTTTGTCACGCGTTTAACGCAGACTTTGACGGCGATCAAATGGCCGTTCACGTGCCTCTCTCAGTCGAAGCCCAAATTGAGGCTCGCGTTTTGATGATGTCGACAAATAATATTTTAAGTCCTGCACATGGTCGTCCGATTATTGTTCCCACTCAAGACGTTGTCTTGGGCGTGTACTGGATGACCCGTGCAAGACCTGGTGCAAAAGGGGCCGGACGGGTGTTTGCTAACGTTGCTGATATTGTTTACGCCTACGAAATGAAGGAACTTGATCTCCAGGCGGAAATCAAACTTCGCGTCAATGGCAAAAGACAAGACACAACGGTTGGACGTGCCATCTTGAGTGACATTGTTCCCGACGAAGTTCCTTTTGAAATTTATAATAAAGCCATGGATAAAAAGTCTTTGGCAAATCTTGTCGATCAATGCTTCCGTCTTGCCGGTAATAAAGAAACCGTTTTACTTGCGGATAAATTAATGCAACTGGGTTTCCGTTTTGCTACCAAAGCGGGGATTTCAATTTGTGTTGACGATCTTCATATTCCTCCATCAAAACAAGGTTTGATTGAGAAAACCCAAGGGGAAGTGAAGAAGATCCAAGATCAATACTCTGAAGGTCTCATCACAGATGGTGAACGCTATAATAAAGTCGTCGATATCTGGGCCCAAACCGCTGATCAAGTTGCCCGAGAGATGATGTCTCGTATTGATACCGAAGATTTTAAAATGGCCGACGGTAAAATGTTTAAAGGCCCGAGCTTCAACCCCATCTTCGTTATGGCTGATTCAGGAGCGCGGGGTTCCGCCGCTCAAATCAGACAGCTTGCCGGGATGCGGGGTTTGATGGCTAAACCTTCCGGGGAAATTATCGAAAACCCCATTACTGCAAATTTTCGTGAAGGTTTGAGCGTTCATCAGTATTTTATCTCTACCCACGGAGCTCGAAAGGGTTTGGCCGATACCGCTTTGAAAACGGCAAACTCAGGGTATTTAACTCGTCGACTTGTCGACGTTGCACAAGATTGTATTATTCAAGAACAAGATTGCGGAACTCTTGATGGACTTTTTATGACTCCGCTCACTGAGGGTGGTGAAGTCATTCAACCGTTAAGCGATCGTATTTTGGGTCGTACAGCGCTTGAAGATATTTTTGATCCTTTCTCAAATAAAGTTATTGTCGAAGCGAATACAGAGATTGGTGAAGATCATCTCAAATCCCTCGATGAAGCCGGAATTGAAAAAGTTAAGATCAGATCGGTTCTCACGTGCCGTAGTAAACGGGGAACTTGCATCAAATGTTATGGTCGTGACTTGGCCCGTGGTAACACGGTCAACCTTGGTGAGGCTGTCGGTATTATCGCAGCTCAGTCCATCGGTGAACCAGGCACACAATTAACAATGCAAACATTCCACTTCGGTGGAACCGCCACAAGAAGTGTTGAGCAAAGTATTTTAGAGGCTCGTCACGACGGAACAATCAAGTTCCATAATTTGAACACCGTTAAAAATAAAGATGGAAAACTTACCGTCATGAATCGTAACGGGGAGCTTTCAATCTTAGATGTGAACGGTCGCGAAAGAGAAAAGCACAATATTGTTTATGGTGCCAACCTCACTTACGTCGAAGGTCACACCGTTAAAAAAGGCGATGTGATGGCCGAATGGGATCCTTATTCAAATCCCATTATCTCCGAAGTCACGGGAACAATTAAATTCCACGACATCGAAGAAGGTGTTACCATGCAAGAGCAACTGGATAACATTACGGGGTTTGCTCGTAAGGTTATTGTTGAATCCAAAGACGCAGAAGCTCGTCCCGCCGTTATCATTAATGATAAGAGCGGCAACCCATTGAAACTTCCAAATCGGGATCTTCCCGCACGTTACAGTTTACCCGTAGGTGCAAATATTTTGATGCTCGATGGTGATGAAGTTCATGCCGGTGATACGATCGCGAAAATCCATAGGGAAACGACCAAAACAAAAGATATCACCGGGGGTCTCCCCAGAGTTGCCGAACTCTTTGAAGCTCGTAAGCCCAAAGAAACGGCGATCATCAGTGAGATCGACGGTTATGTCAGTTTTGGTAAAGACCTTAAGGGTAAACAGCGCGTGATCATCACCCCAGAAATTGGGGAGCAAAAAGAATATCTTATTCCCAAAGGGAAACACATTGGTGTTCGCGAAGGTGAATTCGTTCGGGCCGGTGAACCTTTGATGGATGGAAGTTCTAACCCCCATGATATTTTAAAAGTATTGGGTGATAAGGAACTTGCAAAATATCTCGTGGATGAAGTCCAAGAGGTCTATCGATTACAAGGTGTTAATATCAACGATAAGCACATCGAAGTTATCGTTAGACAAATGTTACGTCGCGTGAAAATTCTCGATCCGGGAGATACCGATTTCTTGGGCGGCGAAAATGTTGAGAAGACAATCTTTGAAACAGAAAACGAAGAGGTCAAACAAAAGGGCGGAAAACCTGCAACGGCAGAACCCCTCCTCCTCGGTATCACAAAGGCGTCCCTTAGCACGGAGAGTTTTATTTCAGCAGCGTCCTTCCAAGAGACAACGAAAGTTCTCACAGAAGCCAGTATTTCTGGTCGAGTGGATTACCTTCGCGGCCTCAAAGAAAACGTTATTATGGGTCGCTTAATCCCAGCAGGTACGGGGTTACCGGTCTACAAACGTTGGAAAGTCGCCATGGAGGAGCCAGTTCAAGAAGAAACTGTTCAGCTCCCCATCGCAGCTCCCGTGGAGAGTTTGCCAGCCCAGGGATAAAAGGTACGCCGTACCGTATCCGGAAATTTACGGGTATTTGAAACAAAATCAAAGCCGCCAGAGTGAAAACTTTGGCGGTTTTTTATAAGATACGTAACGGAATGAAAAAGAGAGCAGATTTAAAACTTTTGCAAATTTTTGCGTTGACAGGACGTGCAGTCGCGGCTGGCTCATCGGGCTATCCTAGGGGCGAGAAACACGCCGTTCTTGTGTTCATGTGCCAAGCGAATGATAAAGCTGATATGTCTAAGTGCAAAACCTTATTACAATCTAATGGCTGGACGTCAATTGAGATTTCTAAGATTAAAAAACTCCACCCAGAGTCCTTTGAAAAATCCGTAGCAGATGATCCTATCTTAGTCTCCGCATACAGGAATGCTCGTGCCAACGGTGCGAGTATAGTTATTTATTCTGATCCTATAATCTAGGGGTAGACTATGCGTCAGAATCCCAAGCCATCGATCATTTAGTTGTCGTTACAACCAACTCGGATGACATCCTAAATTATAATGGCAATTTGGCCGTGTAGTTTCCGAGTATTTAGTTTCCGGAAGTTTCTAAGGATCCGAACAAGCGGACCCTTAGTTCCGTTGGTACCCTATTTGAGAGATCTAAGCTTAACTTATATCTTGCATAACCTCCTGCTCCGGAGGTTCCAATTGCCCAGAATTTCTGAATTTTTTGGTATTACCATTCTCATGTATTGGTTTGACACTCAAAAACATCGCATTCCCCATATTCATGTACGCTACCAAGGCAAAGAGGCCGTTTTGGATTTAGTAGGAAATGTGTTAAAAGGGGAACTGAATTTGCGGGCCCTCAAGCTTATTCGCGAGTGGTGTATTGAACACCAAGGCGAGCTTCAAGGGGCTTGGACAGCTGCAACTGAAGGAAAGGAAATTCCGTGGATACGACCACTCCAGTAATTTTAAAAGTTTCAGCACCGGAATACAAAAAAATCATCATAGAGACCTCCGAGGGAAAGCGTTATTATGCTGATTTAAGCTCTTTTTCTTCGGTTTATTGTTTCCCAAAATCCTTAGATGAATGGAAAAAGGTTTCCCCAGACTGTTATGGTTTTGCTCTTGTATGGTCAAGTCGCTTTGAAGTTCACATGGATCAGGTCATTGACTCGGCAGACACAGTAGAGGACGTGAAGCGCCCTTCTTGAAGAAACCCCTTTTAAAAAGGTTTTGGAGAACGTCCTTGTTCCCCAAAACCCACCAAGAGAGGGTCAACTAAAATTAAAACCAATATTTAATATTAGCTAAAATCTGGAGGTCATTTGTTGACGGATTTGAATTACTCACCCAGAGGAGATTGGCTTCTGCTCCCAAGGCCCAATTGGGGGTCAAGGAATAATCATATCCGACGGTAGGTCCCCAAGTGAAATTACTCGCCGATGCTGATGCAGGTGCGTTAGTGCCGGAAACAGAAATTGTTCCCACGCCTAATTTTAATCCCGCCGTCAAACCGGGTAGGTCGCCGAAGTAGTATTTAATATTTGCCAAAATCAGAGAAAGATTTGCAGTCAGTGGGGATGGCACTGTAAACGTGTTGTAAGTGTAGTCAAGGCCGGCACTCCACTGAGGCATAAATTTATAACCGGCACCCAATCCATAAGTAAAATTTGAACCACCACTGTTATTGACAATGCCAACGCCGACGAGGGCGCGGGCATAAAAATTATTGGCGGGAGCGTCGGCATGACTAACCTGGCTTACGGCAGAAATAATAAATACGATTAATAATCCGATAAGTAGGCCAACTAATATTCCAAGGTGCTTAAACATAGCTTTCTCCTTATGAAAGTATTGAAAAACTAAGGGAGATATTCAAAATCCCCTGTTCAAATAAAAAAATTAAAAGTGAGAAGTGAAAGCTAGGCGATTATGGGGGGGAGCAGTAGGGCTTTAAAGCCCGTCCCCTTCAAATGGTTAATAAACAAGTAAAGGGCAGAAACTTTATATAATGGAAGCGAAAACTCAAAAGACCAAGCTTTCCCCGAATAATGACTGATTAAAATGGTGTCGTTGTTTTGGTCTTTTCCCACGGGATCTGTGGCTTGAAATGCCGTCTCCCTGTTTTGTCTATGATCTGTCTGGGAAAGGCTTGCTTTAGCTCTGAAATGTGAAATTGTGGGCGAGCACTTAATTTCGGCCGCACGAACAAAGGCCGTTGAAGGCTCTATTACCTCTATGACAAACATAATCAAGGTCAAAGTAAAAAGGGCCTGTCGAAGCATATCTAAAGTATTCACGGGAAGGGTTGGGGCAGTAAAGCTTTTAACTTGAGAAATCCTCTAAAACCGCTCTCTAAGTGCTTGACCTGACGTCCAAAAAACATATAATGCGGCTTCGCGAAAACTATAGAAATTTATATTTCTGTGGCTGAGCACATTTGTGTTTTTAATAAATAGCTTGTAATTACAAGGAATTGAAATGCCAACGATTAACCAATTGATTCGCCGAGAACGGCAAAAACAAAAAAGAAAAACGGCCTCTCCGGCCCTCCAAGGCTCACCACAAAAACGTGGGGTTTGCGTAAGGGTTTACACAACCACTCCGAAGAAACCAAATTCGGCTCTTCGAAAAGTGGCAAGGGTTCGTTTGACTAACGGTTACGAAGTGACATCCTATATTCCTGGAGTCGGTCATAACCTCCAAGAACATAGCGTTGTTTTGATTCGTGGCGGTCGGGTTAAAGATTTACCAGGAGTTCGCTATCACATCATCCGAGGAACCTTAGACACACAAGGTGTGGCTGATCGTAAAAACGGAAGATCCAAATACGGAACAAAACGTCCAAAAGCAGCAACGTAGCAGCTGGGCCTCACGAATGGGCTCGTAGCCCTTCGCTCCAGCTGACACATTCCTTAAAGGAGTTTAAATGCCTCGTAAAAAAAAATGTTGTCGTAAAAAGAGAAATTCTTCCTGACCCAGTTTTCAGAGATGTTGTTGTTGCGAAATTCATCAACACCCTCATGAGTTCAGGTAAAAAGTCTGTTGCTGAATCTATTATTTACGGATGCATCGATGAACTTAAAAAGAAAGTTCCTGCGGAAGACCCGCTCGGTGTTTTGAAAAAAGCCATTGAAAATTGTAAACCCGTCGTTGAGGTTAAGAGCCGTCGCGTCGGGGGTTCAACATACCAAGTTCCCGTAGAAGTTAGACCCAGCCGTCGTCAAGCGTTGGCCATTCGTTGGCTCGTGACCTATGCGTCTGAGCGAACAGAAAAAACCATGAAAGATCGATTAGCCGTTGAAGTTTTCGATGCTTTTAACAATCGTGGTGCCACCATCAAAAAACGCGAAGACGTCCATAAGATGGCTGAAGCTAACAAAGCTTTTGCCCATTATCGATGGTAGGAAATGGGTGCAGCTGAGCAACCTCAAAAAACGGAGGATCTCAAGTTCACCCGCAACATCGGGATCATGGCCCATATCGACGCTGGCAAAACAACAACAACTGAACGCGTGCTCTATTACACCGGAGTTAATTATAAAATCGGCGAAGTCCACGACGGTGCCGCAACCATGGACTGGATGCCCCAAGAACAAGAGCGCGGAATCACAATCACCTCGGCAGCGACCAGCTGCGGTTGGAAAGATCACAGAATAAATATTATCGATACTCCTGGACACGTTGATTTCACTATTGAAGTCGAGCGTTCTCTAAGGGTTCTAGATGGTGCTGTTTGTGTTTTCGATGCAGTTAACGGTGTTGAGCCTCAGTCAGAAACCGTTTGGCGCCAAGCGGATAAATATCACGTCCCCAGAATTGCTTTTATAAATAAAATGGATCGCGTCGGGTCCGACTTCACCATGAGTTGGCATTCTATAAAAAATAAACTTAATGCCAATCCCATTCCAATTCAAATGCCTGTCGGCACCGAAGATAATTTCAAGGGAATTGTCGATCTGATCACCATGAAAGCGACGATCTGGGAAGAAGACTCTCTCGGTGCGAAATTTAAAATCATAGAAATTCCCGCAGAATATAAAGAAGAAGCCCAAGAGATGAGAAATTATCTTGTGGAACATGTGGCTGATTTTGACGAGACCCTCACGGAGAAATTTCTTGAGGGAAAAACAATTGAAACCGCAGAAATAAAACGAGCCCTTCGAAAGGGAACAATTGCCCTCAGGGGAGTGCCTGTTCTTTGCGGAGCTGCTTTCAAAAATAAAGGCGTTCAGCCCATGCTTGATGCCATTGTCGATTATTTGCCGAGTCCCCTGGATATTCCTGATGTTGTTGGCGTGGATGTCGACGACCACGATAAGAAAATGTCCCGGAAAACAGATTTCAAAGCCCCTTTTAGTGCTCTTGCATTTAAAATCATGACTGACCCTTATGTTGGGCAACTTACATATTTCAGAGTTTACTCCGGCGGAATTAGTGCCGGGAGTTATATTCACAATGCAACACGAGGGAAAAACGAACGTGTTGGTCGATTGCTAAGAATGCACGCCAATCAACGAGAAGAGATTAAAGATGTTAAAGCCGGTGACATTGCCGCCGCTGTTGGACTTAAACATACAACCACCGGCGATACTCTTTGCGATAAAGATCATCCCATCTTGCTCGAGGCCATTCAATTTCCCGAACCCGTAATAAGTGTGGCTGTAGAGGCAAAAACCACCGCAGACCAAGAAAAATTAGGCTTGAGCCTTCAAAAACTAGCTATAGAAGACCCTTCTTTTAGAATGAGAGTTGACCCTGATACGGGGCAAACCATCCTTTCGGGAATGGGGGAGCTCCACCTTGAAATCATTATTGATCGGTTAAAGAGGGAATTTAAGGTCGAAGCCAATGTCGGGAAGCCCCAGGTTGCTTATCGTGAAACTATTACTAAGAAGGTGCAATCAGAGGGGAAATTCGTACGTCAATCGGGCGGAAAAGGCCAGTACGGGCATGTTTGGTTGGAGATTGAGCCTAACACTGCGGGTAAAGGATACGAGTTTGTGAACAAGGTCGTCGGGGGGGCAATTCCTAAGGAATTTATCACCCCCGTGGACCGCGGAATAAAAGAGGCTTGTGAGAACGGAGTGCTTGCAGGCTACCCTATAGTTGATGTAAAAGTGACTCTATTTGACGGTAGCTACCACGATGTCGACTCAAGCGAAATGGCATTTAAAATTGCCGGATCTATCGGGTTTAAAGACGGAGTAAAAAAAGCAAATCCAGTTCTCTTAGAACCGATCATGAAAGTGGAGGTTCTTACTCCCGAAGAATTTATGGGAAGTATAATAGGAGATCTGAATTCACGTCGTGGAAAAATTTTAAACATGACTGCGCGACACTCAACGCAAGTAGTTTCCGCTGAGGTTCCTCTCGCACAAATGTTTGGTTACTCGACTGATCTTCGTTCGATGAGTCAGGGAAGGGCAAGTTACTCAATGGAGTTTACACATTACTTGCAAATTCCTCCGAACGTAGCGGCGGAAATTATTTCGAAGGCCACTAGATAATATTTGTTTAGTTAAAAACAACAGAACTCTTAATGGAGAGAAAAAGAAAATGGCTAAAGAGAAATTTGAGCGTAAAAAGCCCCACTGCAATATAGGAACGATCGGTCATGTTGATCACGGGAAGACGACGTTGACGGCGGCGATAACGAAAGTATTAGCCGAGACGGGTGGAGCGAAGTTTTTAGCTTATGATCAGATAGATAAAGCCCCTGAAGAGAGGGAGCGAGGTATTACGATTGCAACAGCTCACGTTGAGTATGAAACACCCAAGAGGCATTACGCTCACGTTGATTGCCCGGGGCATGCGGATTATGTGAAGAACATGATCACGGGAGCTGCGCAAATGGATGGGGCAATATTAGTTGTGTCCGCAGCGGATGGACCGATGCCTCAGACAAGAGAGCATATATTACTAGCTCGTCAAGTAGGAGTTCCTGCGTTGGTTGTGTTTATGAACAAAGCTGACATGGTAGATGATAAAGAGTTATTAGATTTAGTTGAGTTAGAAGTGAGAGAATTACTCAGTAAATATGAATATCCTGGAGATCAGATTCCTATTGTTAAGGGATCTGCATTAAAAGCCCTTGAAGGGGATAAGAGTGATATTGGAGCAGGAGCTATTCATAAATTGATGGAAGCTGTAGATAGTTATATCCCTCAACCGGTAAGACAAAAGGACAAACCTTTTTTGATGCCTGTTGAGGACGTTTTTTCAATCTCTGGTCGAGGAACAGTTGTAACGGGTCGGGTTGAAAGGGGAGTCATAAAGATCAACGAGGAAGTTGAGATAGTGGGTCTTCGTCCGACGGTTAAGACCACCGTTACTGGAGTTGAGATGTTTAGAAAGCTTCTTGATTACGGGGAGGCTGGAGATAATATTGGAGCCCTTTTACGAGGGACAAAGAAAGAGGAAGTGGAACGGGGGCAAGTGTTATGTGCGCCTGGATCCATTAAGCCCCATAAGAAGTTTAAGGCTGAGGCTTATATATTGACTAAAGAAGAGGGTGGAAGGCATACGCCGTTTTTTAACGGATACCGTCCGCAGTTTTACTTTAGAACAACAGATGTGACCGGAGTTTGTACCTTAAAAGAGGGAACAGAGATGGTTATGCCTGGGGATAGAGTGAGTATATCGGTGGAGTTGATAACTCCGATAGCGATGGAGAAGGAACTTAGGTTTGCAATCCGTGAGGGTGGTAAGACCGTCGGTGCCGGTGTCGTCGCAGAAATTATAGAATGAATGTGTCGACTGGGGCCCGTAGCCCAGTCGCAGTAAAGGAAAAAAAATGCAAAGCCAAAAGATCCGAATTCGTCTCCGAGCCTTTGATCATAGACTTTTAGATCAATCGACCCGTGAGATTGTTGACACGGCAAAACGAACGGGTGCAAGGGTAGCTGGGCCAATCCCGCTTCCTACGGCCATCAATCGTTACACTGTCCTTCGTTCGCCTCACGTTGATAAAAAATCCCGTGAGCAATTTGAAATTCGGACTCACAAAAGGCTTTTGGATATTTTGGAACCCACCCAACAAACTGTAGATCACTTGATGAAACTTGATTTATCAGCCGGTGTGGATGTCGAAATTAAGTTGTCGGTAGTTTGAGAGAGAAAGAGTAAGTAAATGTCAGAGCAAACAAACGAGGCCGGTACAGCCGGAAATACAGAAAAAACAAAAGCGGGAACGACTGGGTCAGTTACTGTGGATGCCCTTTATGCTTTTAAAATTGGAATGACTCAAGTCATTGACGAAAAAGGCGAAATGGTCCCGTGCACAGTTTTGCAATATGAACCTTGGACAGTTTCTCAAGTCAAGACGAGTGCTAACGATGGGTACGAAGCCGTACAAATTGCTTGTCGCCCAAGAAAACCGACTCGCTCTCCTAAGTCACAGCAGGCTACATTAAAGAAAGCTGGTTTTAAAGCTGGCGCTTATTTCGTTCGTGAAGTCAGGCAGAAATTGCCTGAAGGTGCGGCCGTGGGTGTTCCCGTTTCTCTTGAGAGTTTAAAAAAGGGGGATTGGGTAAAGGCCACTTCAACATCTAAAGGAAAAGGTTTTGCAGGGTCGGTAAAACGTTGGAATGCAGGCGGGGGGCCCGGAGCTCACGGATCTACTTTCCATCGTCAACCAGGCTCCTCGGGTAACAGAACATGGCCCGGTCGTATCATGAAAGGGAAGCATTTCCCCGGTCACTTAGGTGATGAAACGACCACAATTAGAAATTTAAAAATCATCGATGTTTATCATGACGACAACGTTATTTTGCTTTCGGGCCCGGTGCCCGGAGGTCGAAATGCACTTGTACGTCTGACAAAGACATGACAATAAAAGTAGGAAGAAAATATGTTGAGTGTTCCAATTTTAGATTTGAATAAAAAAGAGGTGGGAAGTTTAGACGTCCCTGAAGAGATATTTAAGGCTGAAGTTCGCCCCGATATCATGCAGGGAGTGGTTCGCTGGCAATTGGCGTGTCGCCGTGCAGGAACCGTCGCTACAAAAACTAAAGGCTTGGTACGCGGTGGTGGTAAAAAACCATTTAAGCAAAAAGGAACTGGTGAAGCCCGTCAAGGTTCGAGCCGTTCTCCTTTAATGCCTGGTGGTGGTACCGCTTTTGGTCCGCAGCCCCGTGATTACTCCTACACACTTCCTCGACAAATGAAGAAGGCAGGCCTTAAAACGGCACTTAGCTATTTGATGGCTGAAGGACGTTTGTGGGTAGTCGATTCTTTGAAATCAGACGGCAAAACCAAGTCCCTTCATACCTCATTAAAGAAGTTTGGCGTTGAAAAAACTTTGCTCGTCGATGATGCGACAAATACCAACCTTAAACGTGCCGCTTTAAACTTAGAGAAATTTAAGTTTGTTGCCGTTCAAGGTCTAAATGTTTTTGATTTACTAAAATACGACAGCTGCATTGTTTCAAAGGCCGCGGTCAATACACTCCTCGAAAGATTAGGAGAAAATCATGTCAGCTAGTCTGAATATTCTAAAGAAGCCTTTGATCACAGAGAAGAACACGGGCCATCTTCAAGGCAATGTTTATGCTTTTGAAGTCGCTGAGAAAGCCAATAAAAATCAGATTGCTAAAGCGGTCGAAGTGGCTTTTCACGTGAAAGTTATTGATGTTCACACGATGAATTGTCGTGGGCGTCAGCACCGCATGGGTCGCTATGTGAGCAAAGTAAATTATTTTAAAAAAGCGTTGGTTCGTCTTGCCGACGGCCAAAAAATAAAAATTTTTGAGGGAGCCTAAAAGATGGGTATCCGCACTTTTAAACCGACATCCCATAGCCGAAGATTTATAACGAGCTCTGATTTTAAGGAGATCACAAAAGATTATCCTGAAAAATCATTAATTGCTCCTCTTCGCCGAACCGGCGCAAGAAATAACTTCGGATTCATAACCATGAGACATATCGGTGGCGGTCATAAACGTCGTTACCGTATTATTGATTTCAAAAGATCGAAACGAGATATTTCAGCAAAAGTTCTCGCTATTGAATACGATCCTAATCGCACTTCCCGCATTGCATTGATCGTGTATAAAGATGGCGAAAAAGCGTACATACTTTGCCCTGTGGGCCTTGAGGTTGGTCAAGAAATATTGGCCAGTCCCAAAGCTGATATTAAACCAGGCAATGCGCTTCCCATTTCTGCAATTCCCGTTGGAACAACAATTCACAATGTTGAAATTCGCCCTGGTAAAGGCGGCCAGTTAGCAAAGGGTGCGGGTGCAATGGCGACCCTTGTTTCCAAAGAAGGGCAATATAGTCAAGTTCGTATGCCCAGTGGCGAAACACGACTTATTTTAACGGAATGTTACGCTACCATTGGTCAAGTCGGCAATGCTGACCACGAAAATATCACTATCGGTAAAGCAGGCAGACAACGTTGGCTCGGAATTCGTCCCACTGTTCGTGGTACGGCGATGAACCCCGTTGATCACCCCATGGGTGGTGGAGAAGGTCGCGGTAAAGGTAATCATCCTATGACCCCATGGGCAGTTCCATGTAAGGGCTATAAGACAAGACATAACAAGCGTACGAATCGTTTCATAGTTAAACGTCGTAGTAAGTAAGAAGAGGAAGATATGGCTCGTTCAGTAAAAAAAGGTCCCTTTATCGATGAACACGTCACAAAAAAAGTGACCAAAGCTAAAGAGACTGGCGATAAAAAAGTTATTAAAATTTGGTCCCGCCGTTCAACAATCGTACCCGAGGCGGTAGGTCTTACTTTTGCTGTTCATAACGGAAAGAAATTTGTTCCCGTTTATGTGACCGAGAACATGATTGGGCACAAGTACGGTGAATTTTCACCAACTCGTACATTCTTTGGCCACTCTACTGCAGAGAAAAAAGCCAAAGAAGCGACGAAAGAAGGTTGATGAGATGTCAGTTAAAGCAAGTTTAAATTTTGCACGTATGGCTCCCAGAAAGATTCGGCTGGTTGTCGATCTTGTTCGTGGAAAAGACGTTAATGAAGCCATTCAGATCTTAAGCTTCACTAATAAAAAATCTGCTCCTATTGTTAAAAAATTAATTCAGTCGGCAATCGCCAATGCGGATCAAAAGAAGACCATTGATGTGGACACTCTTTTTGTGAAACATATTTCTGTCGATCAGGGCCCGACTTTGAAACGATACATGCCTCGCGCCATGGGCCGGGCAAGTGAAATTAAAAAGAAGACAAGTCATATTAACCTTGTTCTTGAAGAACGGTAGGAAGCTAAAAAATGGGACAAAAAGTAAACCCTATTGGATTTAGAGTCGGCATCAACAAAAACTGGGATTCACGTTGGTATGCTAAAAAAGACTACGCCATCTTGTTACATGAAGATTTCAAGCTTCGAAAATATTTGAAGCAAAAGCTTAACCATGCAGGGGTGAGCAAAATTGAAATTGAACGTGCCGCGAGCAAAATCAAGATTAACATTTTGACAGCTCGTCCTGGTGTTGTAATCGGTAAGAAGGGCACCGGTATTGATGCTCTTAAGGCCGAAGTCCAAAAGCTCACAAAAAATGAAGTGTTTTTAAATATCCAAGAAGTTCGTAAAGCTGAAATTGACGCCGTCCTTATTGCCGAGAATATTGCCCTGCAATTGGAAAAACGGATCTCATTCAGACGAGCCATGAAAAAATCCATTCAAGCTGCAATAAGGCTTGGAGTTAAGGGTATTAAAGTTGCGGTTTCAGGGAGACTCGACGGAGCTGATATTGCTCGTCGTGAATGGTACAACGAAAAGAGTGTTCCTCTTCACACCATTCGCGCCGACATTGATTACGGAACAGCTGAAGCTCTCACCACCTACGGACTCATCGGAGTGAAAACCTGGGTTTATAAAGGTGACATCTTGACTGCGAAAGAACAATCGGAGGCACAACGTGCTAAGTCCTAAGAAAGTAAAATACAGAAAGCGCCATAAAGGGCGCATGAAAAATACAGCAAGCCGGGGCAATGATCTCGCTTTTGGAGACTTTGCTTTGCAAGCTATGGAATGTGGTTTCATCACCTCACGTCAAATTGAAGCGGCACGTATCGCTGTTTCTCGTTTCATCAAACGCGGCGGGAAAATTTGGATCCGTATTTTTCCTGATAAATCACTAACGAAGAAAGCAGCCGAAACCCGTATGGGTAGCGGTAAAGGTAATGTGGAGGAGTGGGTAGCCGTTATCCAGCCTGGCCGTGTTCTTTATGAAATGGAAGGCGTAACACCTCAAATTGCTGACGAAGCTTTGCGGTTGGCCTCTCACAAATTGCCTGTGAAGACCAGAATTATAGCGAGGGCGTAATGGAAGCAAAAGAGTTGAGAGGATTTACTCTCGAAGATTTAAAAAAGCGAGCAAAGGAACTGACCGAAGAACTTTTCAATACCCGAGTACAAAATATCTCTGGCTCATTAGAAAATACTTCGAAGATCAAAGATGTCAGACGTCAGTTGGCTCGAGTGAAAACAATTATTACTGAAAAAGTGAGCAGGTAAGGGATTTATGCCAAAAAAAGTTGAAACAGAAAATCAAATTTCAAAAAGGGCTGTGCGTAAAGAAAAGGTCGGTCTTGTTACAAGTGACAAGATGACAAAAACCATTACGGTTGCTGTCGCCGGTCGGGTTATGCATCCCAAATACAAGAAATTCTTGAATCGCACGAGCAAATTTAAAGCCCATGACGAAAAAGAAGAAGCTGGTATTGGCGATAGAGTCCTTATCTATGAAACACCACCCATGAGCAAAACGAAACGTTGGAAACTGGCTAAGGTTTTGGAAAAAGCTGATCCAACGATGATCGCTCCCACAGTCGGGCAGGAGTAAAGAGATGATTCAACAGCAAACAAGGCTTCAAGTTGCAGACAATTCCGGGGCAAAAGAAATTTTTTGCGTCAAAGTACTGGGTGGTAGCGGGCGTAGGTCAGCCCACATTGGCGATGTTATTGTTGTCTCAGTGAAAACTGCGATTCCAAATGCAAAAGTCAAAAAAGGCGAAGTTCACAAGGCCGTTATTGTGCGCACAATTTCCAAAACCAAACGTGCAGATGGAAGTTACATTGCCTTTGACGATAATTCAGCTGTTCTCATTAACGCGCAAAAAGAACCAATCGGAACGCGTATTTTTGGTCCCGTAGCACGAGAATTGCGTGCGGCGCAATTTGTTAAGATTATTTCACTAGCTCCAGAGGTTATTTAAATGAAAGTAGAGACAATTCCAGATAATTGCCCCCGATATAAAAGAAACGATACCGTTATGGTTATCTCGGGCAAGCACAAGGGCAAAACCGGCAAGGTGATGCGTCTTTTAAAAGATAAAAACCGTATTGTTATCGAAAAAATAAATATGATGAAGCGGCATACAAAGCCCACTCAAACTGAACCCCAAGGCGGGATCATTGAGAAAGAAGCGCCTCTCCACGTCAGCAAAGTTCTTCCGGTTTCTTCTAAAACTGGAAAGCCCATGAGATTTGCTAAATGGTTAAGAGAAAATCCACGAAGTGCTGAGGGAGAAGCCAAAGTTGCTGGTACGGCTAAGAAAAAGGCTTCTAAAAAAGCCACTGCCGGTAAAGGAGGTCCCAAGTGAGTCTTAAAGAAACCTATCAGAAGAAAATTATCCCCGATATGATGGGACAATTTAAATACAAGAGCTCGATGCAGGTTCCAAGACTTTCAAAAATCGTTTTGAATCTTTCAACTTCTGAAGCCACCCAGAACGCAAAAGTTTTGGATACAGCTTCTGCGGAGTTAACAGCTATTGCTGGGCAAAAAACAATTATTCGAAGAGCTAAAAAATCAATTTCGAATTTCAAACTTCGTGAAGGAATGCCCATCGGCGCCTCTGTGACCCTTCGTCATGGGAAAATGTACGACTTCCTCCAGCGCTTGATCAACATTGGCCTTCCTCGCGTAAGAGATTTTAAAGGGTTATCTGCAAATAGCTTTGATGGTCGCGGGAATTATTCTTGTGGAATTAAAGAACAAATCGTTTTCCCCGAAGTAAATTATGAAAAAATCGATAAGGTTCGCGGTTTTTCCATAACGATTTGCACCACCGCAGATAATGATGAAGAAAGTAAAGCTTTGCTAACGGCATTTGGAATGCCGTTCAGAAAATAGGCGAAGGCGAAGAAGGAGATAGAATGTCCAAGAAAACATTGAAGGCAAAGGCCCTGCTCAAACCCAAATTTTCCTCGAGAAAATACAATCGATGCCCTATTTGCGGAAGGCCTCGAGCGTTCTTGAGAAAGTTTGCAATGTGTCGACTTTGCTTCCGGAAGGCAGCCTCAAATGGCCTACTTCCCGGTGTTATTAAAGCTAGCTGGTAGTTTTTTATCGGTATTGCCATAAACGGAGATAGAGATGGATCCAATTGCAGACCTGTTAACAAGAATTCGAAATGGAAGTCGAGCAAACCATGAAAAAATCGATATCCCTCACAGCAAAGTGAAGGAAGGTGTCGCTCAAGTCTTAAAGCAACTCGGTTTTATTAAAAACATCCGAGTTGTTAAAGACAATAAACAAGGGATGATGCGTGTTTATTTAAAATACGACGCCGAAGGTAATTCAGCAGTGACTTATCTCAAGAGAGAAAGTCGCCCAGGATTGCGAAAATACGTCAAAGCTGAAAAAATCCCGGAAGTACGAACGGGGTTTGGCACTGCCATTATTTCTACGAGTCAGGGAATTATGTCGGGCCAACAAGCCATAGAAAAAAGGATGGGCGGAGAATACATCTGCTCAGTTTGGTGAGTTAAATGTCACGTATTGGAAAAATGCCGGTTCATTTTGAAAAAGATGTTCAAGTGAGCGTTGGTGCAGGGAATTTAGTGACGGTCAAGGGACCCAAGGTTTCTTTGAGTTATAAGCTAAATCCGAATATTAAACCAAAAGTAGAACCCGGGGTTCTAACCTTGACTCGTGCCAATGATCATAAAGATTTCAGAGCACTTCATGGTTTGTATCGAGCTCTTATTCATAATGCTGTTGTCGGTGTCACCCGAGGGTTTACAAAAACCTTAGAGATTAATGGTGTCGGTTACAAAGCAAACGTTGCTGGTAGAAAATTAGAGCTTAATTTGGGTTACACACACCAAATTGATTTCGATATTCCTACAGGTATTGATATTAAAGTTGAGAAAAACACAAAAGTTATTGTCAGTGGCGCGGATAGAAATATTGTTGGACTGGTGGCAGCCAAAATTCGCGGATTCAAAGAGCCAGAACCATATCAGGGCAAAGGCGTTAAATACGATACGGAAGTTGTCCGTCGTAAAGCCGGCAAGTCCGTAAGTAAGTGAGGTAGAGCGTGGCCATTAAGTATAGAAATAAAACTGCTAAGAGGCGTGTTTCTCGTTTTAAAAAGAAAATGCGTATCCGTAAAGACATCGAAGGAACCACTGAGCGTCCCCGTCTTACGGTTTTTAAAAGCCTCTATCACATTTATGCACAACTGATCGACGACACTGCTGGCCGTACCCTTGTAGCGTGTTCAACAGTTGAAAAAGATCTCGAGGGCGGAAGTAGCAATCGAGAAAGTGCAAAAAAAGTTGGAGCGATGCTCGCTAAACGAGCTAAAGAAAAAAATATTGTTAACGTGGTTTTTGATCGTAACGGTTACCGTTACCACGGAAAAATTAAAGAACTTGCAGATTCAGCTCGTGAAGCAGGGCTGAAATTTTAATCTAGAGGAGAAAAAGTGGCAGAACAGAATTCTGAATTTGAAGAACGGGTAGTTTGCATTAACCGAGTTGCCAAAGTTGTAAAAGGGGGCCGTAGGTTTTCTTTCTCAGCTCTTGTGGTTATCGGTAACGGTAACGGTACAGTTGGTGTGGGTTTAGGAAAAGCAAATGAAGTTCCTGAGGCGATTGGCAAAGCTAGTCGTCAAGCGCGCAAGAATCTCACCCATGTTTCGGTGAGTGGCGGCGGTATTCCCCACGAAGTTCTGGGCGAATTCGGTGCAAGCCAAGTTTTATTGAAACCCGCGGGTGATGGTACCGGCGTTATAGCTGGTGGAGCTGTTCGTGCCGTTCTTGAATCTGTCGGAGTTCGAAATATTCTTACTAAGTGTATCGGCACGAGTAATCCCCACAACGTAGTGCGGGCTACACTTTCGGGCCTTAAGCAATTAAGAACAAAAGAGGCCGTTGAAAAAATGCGATCTGTAACTGCATAAGAGAGAAAAATCATGGCAACTAAAACATTTACGGTAAAATTGATAAGAAGTTTGATTGGAAGCAACCCAAGAATAAGAGCTACAGTCAAAGGTTTAGGTTTAAGAGGTGTTAATTCAAAGGCGGTCGTAAAAGATAACCTTTGTAATCGTGGAATGATTTTCCGCGTTCAACATCTCGTTGAAGTTCAGAAAGGCAAAGTTTCATGAGTATGTTATCTCGTTTGCCCGTCCTTCGCGGTGCGACAAAGAAAAATAAACGGATCGGCCGTGGTCCCGGCTCCGGGCATGGTAAAACATCGACCAAAGGTCATAAGGGTAAAAAAGCCCGAACTGGGGGAACAGTGGCTCGAGGTTTTGAGGGCGGTCAAATGCCTTTACATCGTCGACTTCCAAAGTACGGTTTCACCAATATTTTCCGAGTGAAATACTCTTCTGTTAATTTAGACCAACTCGCCCGTTTTGACGGAGTCGTTTCTCCTGAATTATTAAGCGAAGTGGGATTGACCAAACCCGGCCATTCAGTCAAGATTTTAGGTCGTGGCAAACTCACCAAGAAATTAACGGTGAAAGCCCATAAATTTAGCGACCGTGCACGTCAAGGGATCCAATCCGCGGGCGGCACCATCGAGGAGATTAAATAACAGTGGCAATCGAAGGTCTTGCGAAGATCCCTGAACTTAGAAAAAGAATTTTATTTTCAGTAGTTATGATTGCGGTTTATCGGTTGGGGACTCACGTCCCTACACCCGGAGTAAATGGCGCTGCCCTTCAAGCCTTTTTCAATGCCCAAAGTAATGGAATTTTTGGGATGTTTAATCTCTTTAGCGGCGGAGCACTTCAGCGCCTTTCGGTTTTTGCCCTTGGGATTATGCCTTATATTTCCAGCTCTATTATATTTCAACTACTCACAGCTGTTTTCCCGTATTTAGAGGCTCTTAATAAAGAAGGGGAGCAAGGCCGTAAGAAGATCTCTCAATATACGAGATACGGAACTGTTCTTCTTTGCATAATTCAAGGTTACGGAATTTCAACTTACCTTCAAAATTCTACAAGTCCCGCCGGAGACCCTTTAGTTTTGGGTGCTTACGTCGGGGGAATTCCATTTAAACTTATGACCATTATCACTTTGACTGCCGGATCATGTTTTATTATGTGGCTCGGCGAGCAAATGACCGAGCGTGGAATCGGAAACGGAACAAGTCTTATCATCTTCTCCGGAATTATCGCAGGTTTACCTCGAGGATTTTTCAACTCTATCGAGCTTATTAAATCTGGTGAAATGAGTCCGTTTATTGCCTTGGCCATTTTGGTTTTGATGGTTGCGGTTGTTGCCGTAGTTATTTTTCTTGAGGTCGGTCAAAGGCGAATTCCCATACAATATTCTCAAAGAGTTTCTGGAAGAAAAGTGATGGGCGGCCAGAGTACCCATCTTCCTTTAAAAATTAATTTTAGCGGTGTTATTCCTCCCATTTTCGCTTCAAGTCTTCTCATGTTTCCGGCGACCTTGGCGACTTTTGTAAACACACCTTGGATGAAAAATATTCGAGACGCAATTAGTCCCTCTGGAGTTTTGTACAACGTATTTTACGTCGCATTGATTGTATTCTTTTGCTTTTTCTACACGGCGATTGTTTTTAATCCCGATGATGTGGCTGATAATTTAAAAAAATACGGTGGTTTTATTCCTGGAATTCGTGCCGGTAAAAGTACAGCCGACTATATCGAAGGTGTTTTGAGTCGAATCACAGTTGGCGGCGCAATTTATTTAAGTGTAGTTTGTATTTTACCAAGTTTATTGATTTCACAAGCTAAAGTTCAGTTCTTCTTCGGTGGAACAAGTCTTATGATATTAGTTGGTGTTGCACTGGACACTGTTCAACAAATCCAATCCCATCTTATCACTCATCAATACGAAGGTTTCATGAGAGGGGCGAAACTCCGCGGGCGGAGGGCCTCCTATTGAACCTGGTTTTGTTCGGCCCCCCCGGAGCGGGTAAGGGAACTCAATCCCAGCTTCTCGTTGAGAAATACAAAATGATCCACGTGAGCACGGGAGAACTACTCCGTGCTGCGATCAAAAATAAAACCCCTCTCGGTTTAGAGGCAAAAAAATTCGTTGATGCGGGAAATTTGGTGCCCGATAGTCTTATGATTGGGCTTATTAAAGAAGTTATGGAAAAGAAAAAAGGAGGACTCCTCCTCGATGGATTTCCTCGGACAACGGCCCAGGCCGAAGCATTAGATGAGCTCCTTACTAAAGAGGGAACCCCACTAAAAAAAGCGGTGTTCTTAGAAGTTCCAAAAGAGCTTTTAAAAAGTAGGCTTACGGGTCGTAGAATTTGTACAAAATGCGGAACCACTTTTCATGTCGAACTTCATCCACCTACGTTGAACAGAATTTGCGATAATTGTGGGGGAGAATTAGAACATCGGGCCGACGATCAACCCGAAGTTATTGAAAATCGTCTCGAGGTTTACGAAAAAAATACGGCTCCGCTCAAAGAATACTATAGGGAGACTAACAACCGATTTGTCCCAGTAGATGGAGTCGGCGATCCCCAAGATGTTTTCTCTAGACTTAAAAAGGTTTTAGAAATTTAAAGATGTATACAATTAAGTCTGCCCGCGAAATTGCAAAAATGAAGACGGCATGTCAAGTCGTGGCAGAGATCCTTCAAGTGTTACTCGAAGAGACGACTATGGGAATGACAACCGACGATTTAGATCGTCGGGCTGAAGAGCTGATCGACAAAAAAGG
>Ga0207037_10001_pt1 | contig 25860 bp, 28 predicted proteins | sample Alteio_BWMinCont_75_FD_153268 | JGI IMG/M metagenome (GOLD analysis project Ga0207037, IMG submission 153268) | Enriched cells from forest soil in Barre Woods Harvard Forest LTER site, Petersham, Massachusetts, United States -... | ecosystem: Environmental > Terrestrial > Soil > Temperate forest >... | reverse complement strand
TGCAGACATTATTTTGCGACTCAGTGTTTGGAACAGGGAATCACTCCTTCCACGATTGCGGGATGGCTGGGGCATGTCGATAATGGCATTCTGGTATTGCGGCTCTACGGGAATCATTTGAAGCGGAAGCATTTTGCGAGTGAGGCCCCGAAGGTTAAAATCAATTTAGGCGCGAGCACTCCGCCTCCGGTTGCTCCAATAAGCATCGATATCGCTGCGAAGAATCCTGACGTTCCCGTTGTCTTTGCATGAGGCAATCGTGCCGTCTGCGATGAGCCTCCAGAGGGTGGATTCTCCAATATTCATGTAGCAGGCAGCCTCGTATGGCTTGAGCGAGGTGAGTTTTGCAGCAAGCTCAGCAACCTTGGCCTTCACCTCTAAATCTTCGAGGTATTCTGCCTTCAGCTTTATTGTCATGATAAAGAAATCTTGAGCTTGTCCTTCGCGGTGCAGGTTGCGGTCTATTCGTTTCTTTAGAATTAAGGTCCCATAGGAACAAGGGCGTTGTTCAACAATTTGGCAGTTCCAGGCCCTACCGGGAACTACCAGGCAATTACGGACACAAACCGATGGGGCTTTTAGTGTTTTTGTACCGCATGACAAAACTGCTCCCCTTTTCGACAAAGCTACCTGAGACAATTCAAAGCAAAATTTCTCAAATCGCAACTTTGCTCGGCTATTCACAAAACCAGGTCGTCATCGAAATTTTGGAAATGGGATTCAATATTATCTATTCTCCAGACTATGGAGGATTTCCACGCATTGTGACTGCTGCGCGCGCGCTATTGCTCGAAGAACGGACCCAACAGGCTTCTAAAGCAAAGTTTCCATTCGATAAAATTGCTATCCCATTCTTTCTGGCTGATCTGCCTGCGCCGGTAAAAAACAGGCTTCGTCGCGCCAGCCTCAATGGCGGTCAAATGCGCGCTATTCGTCATTTGGCAGTCGTGGAGCGCATCACCCGGCGTGAATACGAAGCCGTTGCTCAAACGCCGGCATCCACTGCCAAGCGCCAGCTTGCGAGATTGGTCAAATTCGGTGTTTTGGTCAGACGAGGGAAATCTCGAAACAGTTGGTACGAGTTCGATCAGGAGGAGAAAACTCCGATTCGCCCGAAAATTATGAACCGAAAGTGATCCGCTATGAGCCGAAACAAGCCGCAATCGCCGCTGGATGGACCGAAAATGAGCCGCACTCCCAAGACGATGCCGGGAATGCAGCACAGTAGAGTTTCAATACTTCGATATTGTGATATTTCGCTATGATTCTGACTCTAGCCAATCAAAAGGGTGGCGTCGGGAAAACAACTCTTGGCGTGAATCTGGCCTGTCTGCTGGCAGAGACCACACGCCAAAAGGTGATGGTGCTCGACCTTGATCCACAGGAATCGGCCGCCACATGGTCTGACTTGGGTGGACTGCCCATCCAGGTCCAGCGGGGTGGAGATCCGCGCAGTTTCGATGCGCCATTCGTGATTGCCGATACTCCGGGCAATTTGCATGCCGTCGCCACTCAAATGGCGATTCAAGCAGCGGATGTCGTGCTGATTCCATGTGGCTCGTCACCGCAAGACATCGAACCCACCAAGCGCACCATCGCGGTGGTCAAAGAACTGACTCGCGCTCCATGCCTCCTGGTTCTGAATCGAATACGCGGAGGGACGATCACTGCGCGGGCTGCGGAAGAGTGGTCTGGGGCTTTGGGGGTTACAGTTGCAAATACGAGAGTGCATTCGCGTCAAGTTTTCGAGCAATGCGTCTGCCAAAGTTGGGTGGCCAATGGACCAGGCAGCATGGAACTCCAACAAGTGCTGATTGAAATTCTCAACATCGCTTCACAAAAAAGAATAAATGAAAAAGACGCAGTCTGATCTTACATCGAGAATCGCTGCATTAGGCTCAGGCTTGGCAACCCGTCCGCGTCCAGTCGAAGCCGATATTGTAGTGCAAAGCCCGGCGATTAAACGCCCCAAGATAAAGAATTTGGGGGTGCGCCTCAATGAAAGAGACGTCGTCTTACTCGATGAACTCGAAAGCTGGGCTCTCCAAAAAAAATTGAGAGTTGGTTGGGGAACTCTGCTGAAAGCAGGTTTGCGATTGATGAAGAAAGATCAACAAAGCTTCGAAGTACTGAATGAAGTTCTGAAATCTGACGGACGGAGGCAAGGCAGCACAATATCGAATCAATATTGAAATATGAAACACACCATCTCGTTGCAAATCGAACGACGGATATTCCTGATCCGTGGCCATAAAATCATGTTGGATACAGACCTGGCCGAACTCTACGGCGTGGAGACAAAGAATTTTAACAAAGCTGTTCGTCGAAATCTCGCGCGTTTTCCAGAAGGTTTCATGTTTCAGCTGACTCAAAAGGAGTGGGAAAACTTGAGGTTCCAATTTGGAACCTCAAGTTCCGGCCATGGTGGAAGACGATTTTTACCCATGGCTTTTACCGAACACGGGGTTGCCATGCTCTCCAGCGTGCTAAACAGTGAAAGGGCCGTCCAGGTCAGCATCGCCATCATTAAAACCTTTGTCCGGCTACGCGAAATGCTGGCGGGCAATGCCGCATTGGCTCGCAAATTGGAAGAACTTGAAGGGAAATACGATCACCAGTTCAAAGTGGTGTTTGATGCGATTCGCCAAATCATGACGCCTCCAGAACCTCCACGAAGGAGAATCGGATTTCATCAAAGTTAATTGAATGCCTCAAAAGAATGGGCGGACCCATCTTTTCGAGCTAGGTGGAATCTCTACCGGCTCAAAAAGCGATTTCACCAGCATCAAGAGCCTCCGCTATTTCGCCAGCACCATGGGAAGATCCTTCCAGATCGTCGTGTATCGCGAAGACTCTCTGAGTCTGTTCTGTTTCCAGTCTCCCTGCCTTTTCGGCAGCCCGAATTGCACCGTTGCCTTGCCAAATCGTTTGTTCAGACCATCCACCGCCGACATGGCCGCCCGCCTTTTCTTCTGATTCACGGCAGAAAACAAATCCGGCTGATATTCCCCATCCGGCAAAAGATCCATCAGAATGATCCCCACCCGCTTGTAGGACAGGCCGGGACGGTAAACCTCGCGCAGGAGCTCACACGCTTTTTCGATGATGCACGAGGTGTCGTTGGTGGGTTCCACCAGCTTTGAGAATTTGCCGGCCGAAAATGGCGCCGCATTCCTGGAAAACGGGTTGGTCATCAAAAAGAGATAAAGGCCCTCAGCCATTTGCTTCGATGTACGAAGCTTCTCACACAAAACCGAACTGTATGCATGGACAGCGCCTTCCAGATCCTCCAACGAAGACAACTCCCTGCCGAACCCGCGGGCACAGGCCATGTTCTTTTTCGAGGCGGGCTGGGTCTCGATCGCCATGCAGGACAGACCGTTCAGCTCCAAAATAATCCGCTCCATCACCACGCCAAAGGCCCGACGAAGGTGATTACGGGACGCCCGTTTCAATTCCAGGGCCGTATGAATATGAAGCTGTGAAAGGCGTTCCGCATAACGCCGCCCAACCCCCCAGATGTCCTCAACGGGAAAATCCCTGAGGATCACATCCCCATCCGGTTGATCGAATAAATTGAAGATGCCGATGTCGGGATATTGTTTTTTGGCAACACGGTTGGCCAGTTTTGCCAGAACCTTGGTGGGCCCGATTCCAATGGACACAGGAATGCCCGTGTACTTGCCGACACGTGAACGGATCTCCCGAGAATAGGCCGTCAGGTCCCGGTTCCGAAAACCATTGAACCCCAGGAAGCATTCATCGATGGAATAGATTTCCGTTTCGGGAGTGAACGAGGAAAGTATCTCCATGACCCGGCGGCTCATGTCCCCGTACAGGGTGTAGTTGGAACTGAAGACTTCCACCTGCTTTTTTTCGGCAAGATCGCGGATCTCAAAAAAAGGAACCCCCATTTTGATTCCCAAAGCCTTGGCTTCATTACTCCGGGCCACCACGCATCCATCGTTGTTGGAGAGAACGACCACGGGCTTCGCGCTGAGCCTGGGCTGGAACACCCGCTCGCAGGAGGCGTAGAAATTATTGCAATCGACCAGGGCCATGAGATTCCTGGAACTGGACAGATCCGCCATGCCCCCCATTTAAGCCGGGGATTTCATTTTGTCGACCTGTTCGTATAATCCGGTCATGTGCGGGCGGTACACGATCAAAAAGAATCCCTCGGACTACCTCCGGCAGGTCTTTCCCGGCATCCAATTTGATCCTGCTTTTAAATTCCAGCCCAACGAGAATGTCTGCCCCACGCTGGAAGAGCCCGTGGTCCTGAACGCGAACGGGGTTCCTTTTTGCACGCTGCTTCGTTGGGGGTTGATCCCAAGCTGGTCGAGGGAGGAAAAGCCGGGCACAGGAATCATCAACGCCCGATCAGAAACCGTGGCCGAAAAGCCCAGCTTCAAGGCCTCCTTCCGGCGGAAGCGGTGCCTTGTACCAGTGGACGGATTTTATGAGTGGAAAAAGACGGGAGTTGGTTCCAAAAAGATTCCCTATCGATTCTACAGGAAATCCGATCCCTTCCTTTTGCTGGCGGGCATTTGGGATGAATGGGAACGGCCGATGGGCATTTTGCGGACATTCGCGATCCTGACAACGGCGGCAAACGCATCAATCGCAGATGTGCACGACCGGATGCCGGTCATCTTGGACAAAAAACAAGTGGATCAATGGCTTGCTAGGAACGAGGATACTTCCCAGCTCTCAAATTTCTTTGATCCCGAAAAACTTCCTGCCCTTGACCGCGAAGAACTCGACAAGGTGAAGTCGGCTGTCTGACGATAATAAGTCAGCGATGCGGCGAAACCGCATTCGCTGCACTGCTTTGTTCGGCTTGGTGCAAAAGATGAAAAGCTCTGGGTCTCCCATTCTGCTTCAAAAATGCCACGGCACGGATACGCTGTCTTTCTAACCATTGCCATTTCATTCGACGGCTATCATCAGTAGCAAGCTGGAGTTCCCGTTTTATATCCTTACCGAGTTGCTCAAGGGCCACCTCATTCGGGTCCCATCCATCCTCAAGGAGGGATTCGGAATTCGGAGGAAGGAGTCCTTGGGCGAAAGGGTCGATAAACCACAAGCCATCTTGGCCTTCATTGAGAAACATTGCCTTCTGACCTGATGTGAACCGCGACACCAGATCCGAATCGATAATGATTCTTGGATAGACCGCTGCCCCCGATTCCAGCTTGTACGCTCGTATCATGCCCGAACCGTACAGAATATCGTTTTGGTGAACAGTGAAGCCCGAGGATACCCCTCCGCGCGTTAGCACGCCCATCACCAAAAGCCGTGATTGAAGTCCCAAACATGCCCACACTACGTCGAAAACATGCTCTGGGGCTGCCGAAATTGCGATTGAGTCGGAAAAGATGCTTGCCTCCAGGTTTTTCTGAGCAAACTGGGCATCTCCGGCAATCTCCTTGTAGAACTTGATAGCCCGGAGAGCTGAGAAAAGTCGCCGATGCAAAGCAGGATCTTCCTCCAACCTACTAACGAGGTCGGAGAAGCCTATTATATCAATGAAGGCTACGACACGCTCTTGGTACGGCGTTTCCATTTTAGGCTGAACGGTCAAGTTCAGCCGCGCCGGGCGCTGCCCGGCGTCGGCTGCAGTGACTGTTGGGTTGCATACATTGTTTTTATCACGCGAATCCCCGGTTTCGTGTTGGCCACCGGTGAGCAAGCCAAAATCAGGAATAGTTCGAGTGTTAGGCGGTCCGTTCGGTCGCCGACATTCATAAAGCGGACATGGGTCCATTTTTTCCACCATGGCGCGTTTTTGTGAGGGGAGGCGATGTCGTGCATACGACGTTTTATGGGGCGACCGCTCTCGCCGACATAAATGGCTTTCTCACGTTTCCCGAGGTACACATACACCGCTCCCAATCCTTTATCGCCGAGCTTCCCTCTAGCTAGATAGTCGTCTCGAGTTTTTAATATGGATGCACTCCAGTACCAAGCCCGCGCATGCTTCGCCGTTTGCGCGAGAGATTTTTGAAATGTAGCCAGTGTAGCCATGGATGCTCCTTGCAACCTAACGCGGAGATCAGCGGTCTTGTCCTTCAACACGACTTGATGACATTGGTCACAACCCCCCAAACCTGAAGATCGCTTTCGCTCTTTATTTCAATCGGTTTGAACTTCGGGCTTTCCGGCAGAAGCAGGATTTTCCCGTTCTTTCGATGAAGCCTCTTCACTGTTAATTCACCGTCCAAAATCGCGATCACAATCTTTCCATGCGTTGGTTCGATGGACCGATCCACAATCAGGATGTCCTTGTCTGTGATTCCCGCGCCTGACATGGAATCTCCAGACACACGGAGGAAAAAAGTGGCCTGGGGATGCCGGACAAGAAATTCGTTGAGATCCAGCGTCTTCTCAATGTGATCCTCCGCCGGTGAAGGAAAGCCCGCCGGAACGCTTTCCGTGAAGAAGGGCAAGGGCAAACAAGTTTTTGTCTCAAAAGATCCCAGCACTTCAACCGTGGCGTTCATGACTGATATTTAAACCCGGTTTATGGAACAAACAAAGGGAAAAGCCTTCAGATCCGACCCTCCCATTGATGTCGGTCCCTGTAAAGAGACCGCTGACTTTTGGTTTTGCTGTAGGAGGCAAAATCTGGCAATAGATTTATTCCCTCATGAAGTCCGTCGCCTCTCCTCAGAAGCAGTCCGCCAAGCTGAAGAACAATGGGTGCCAACCTTGGTTTGAAGCCAAGCTCTGGCTCGCTGCTGACAAACTTCGCAATCACAGGGACGCCGCGGAATACAAGCACGTCGTCCTCGGCCTCAACTTCCTCAAATACATCTCAGAAACTCCCTGCGGTTACTTTGGCATTTCCCTGAGCTCGACATGAACGCCGTAGAAATCGAAGAAGCCGTTTCCAAGCTCGCTGAAGGTCCATTTGATCCAGCGAGCTTCCCCTTTGCCTTCCTTGAGGCGTTTGGAAACAAGGAAACCACCCTTAAGCGACTCCGGAGTGGCAGTACGAACCAATCTGACCTCCCCGGCGGTGTCCTCCAGCGAAACAACATCCATATTAAGGTTTGTCCTGATGGTGAGGTTAGCGCCGTGCTTTCCGCTCTCAGACAGAGTCCTGCCACCACGCGACAGAAGGCTAAGTTCATTCTCGCTACCGATGGTAAAACCTTCGAGGCGGAAAACCTAACTGATGGAGAGGGAGAGACCGTAGCGTGCGCCTACGTCGATTTTTCTGACCACTTCGGCTTCTTTCTGCCCCTAGCGGGCATTACCACGGTTAAGCAAATCCGTGAGAATGCCTTCGATATCAAGGCAACTGGTCGACTGAACCGCCTCTACATCGAGCTGCTCAAAGATAATCCGGATTGGGCCACTATCGACCGGCGTCATGACATGAACCACTTCATGGCCCGGCTCATCTTTTGTTTCTTCGCGGAGGATACGGACATCTTCCACGGAAAGAGCCTCTTCACCGCTACCATCGAACAGATGAGCGCACGCGACTCGTCAAATACTCACGAAGTCATTGGCGAAGTGTTTCGAGCGATGAATACACCAATTACTCATGAAGGTAAGTCAGATAACCGCCATCGTGAGACAGCAAACATCAAGAGCTGGGCCAATGTCTTCCCTTACGTCAATGGCGGTCTATTTTCAGGCAGCCTAGACGTTCCCCGCTTCAGCAAGATTGCACGCTCCTACCTTCTTCATGTCGGCAGCCTCGATTGGACAAAGATCAATCCAGATATTTTTGGCTCCATGATCCAAGCGGTAGCTGATGACGAGGAGCGCGGCGCCCTGGGCATGCACTACACCAGCGTGCCGAATATCTTGAAGGTCCTCAATCCGCTCTTCCTCAACGACCTGCGCAAAAAGCTGGAGGAAGCAGGCGACAATGCGCGCAAGCTCCTCAACCTGCGTCAGCGTCTGGCGAAAATCCGCGTCTTCGACCCCGCCTGCGGCTCCGGCAATTTTCTCGTCATCGCCTACAAGGAAATGCGCGCCATCGAGGCGGAAATCAACCTCCGCCGGGGCGAACGCGAAAGTCGTTCCGCGATCCCCCTCACTAATTTCCGCGGCATCGAACTCCGGGACTTTTCCGCCGAAATCGCCCGCCTTGCTCTCATCATCGCCGAGTATCAGTGCGACGTGCTCTATCGGGGGCAAAAGGAAGCGTTGGCTGAGTTCTTGCCTCTCGATGCAGAGAACTGGATCACAAGTGGTAATGCCTTGCGGCTCGATTGGCTAAGCGTCTGTCCGCCGACCGGAAAAGGAGTAAAGCTTCACGGAGAGGACTTATTCAGCACGCCGCTGGAACAGTCAGAGATCGATTTCGAGAATGAAGGAGGCGAGACTTACATTTGTGGTAATCCGCCTTATCTTGGAAGCAAGTGGCACTCTGAAGATCATAAAGCAGACCTTCGAAATATATTCGAGGGTAGAGCAAAGGATTGGAAATCTCTGGACTATGTCGCCGGCTGGTTCATGAAAGCTGCGGACTACGGCACTAAAACAAACGCTGCCACAGCTTTGGTTTCGACGAATTCCATTTGCCAAGGCCAACATGTTCCCATTCTCTGGCCTCTGATTTTCTCAACTGGGCATGAAATCGCGTTCGCTTACACCAGTTTTAAGTGGGCGAATTTGGCAAGCCACAACGCAGGTGTAATAGTCGTAATAGTCGGTCTCTCGAATCACGCGGGACGTCTACGCCGGCTGTTTGTTCCCTCCGGTGACGGCAATGTGATTTCCAAAGATACGGACAACATCAATGCCTATTTGATTTCTGCGCCGAATGTAGAAGTGACGGCGAAAAGGGAACCTTTTTCTGACCGCGCTGCCATGCAATTTGGCAATCATCCATACTACGGAGGTGCTCTAATATTTTCCAGCAACGAAGCGCGGGAGTTAATTCATGCTGCACCTGGATCAGCTCGATTTCTACGTCCTCTTTACGGTTCAAAGGAGTTCATTTCAGCATCCCCGAGGGCTGCTCTATGGATTTACGAACAGGACCTCGAAGAGGCATCTAAAATACCTCAGATCGCTTCTAAATTGAGAGAGGTTGTCGCTTCTCGCGGAGCCGCGAAACAGGACAAGGCTGCTCAAAAACTCGCGAAGACGCCTTACCGGTTCCGAGATCAGTTTGTCTCTCGTACTCATACGCTTGTCGTGCCGCGTGTTAGTTCGGTCAGCAGGCCATTTCTTCCTGTTGGCATGCTTTCGGCGAGCGCGATTATTCAGGATCAAGCTTTCGCGCTCTATGATGCCCCGCTCTGGAACATGGCGCTAATCGCTTCACGTATTCATCTCGTGTGGGTCGCCACGGTTTGTGGCAAAATGAAAACTGATTATCGGTATTCCAACACTCTCGGCTGGAATACCTTTCCAGTTCCTAAGCTCACCGATCTAAACAAGTCCGACCTGACGCGCTGCGCCGAGGACATACTTTTAGCGCGGGAAGCGCATTTCCCGGCGACGATTGCCGACCTTTACGACCCGGACACCATGCCGGCCAATCTCCGCGAAGCGCATGAGCGCAACGATGAAGTGCTGGAGCGCATCTACATCGGCCGCCGCTTCAAAAACGACACGGAGCGGCTGGAAAAGCTCTTCGAACTCTACACCCAGATGATGGCGCAACAGGACAACTCGAAAAATTCGATCACGCGCCAAACAAAAGCTTACGATACATGAACAAACCCATTTCCATTCCTTCCGTTTCCGTCACCTACGCGCAGGATGGCAGTTCCATGCGCGCGAATGCGCTCGGCATGCGGCCAATGCAGGAACGTGCCTATCTGAAGAGAGGAGAACAATATCTGCTAATCAAATCGCCTCCATCCTCAGGTAAAAGCCGCGCACTCATGTTCATCGCCCTGGACAAGCTCCAGAATCAGGAGGTCAAACAAGCGATCATCGTCGTTCCTGAACGATCCATAGGCGCTAGCTTCCATAATGAACCGTTAAGGCAATTTGGTTTTTGGGCCGATTGGAAGGTGGAACCAAGGTGGAATTTGTGTGACGCACCAGGAACGGACGGGGGCAAAGTCAATTCCATGAAAGCATTTCTGCAGAGCAATGATAAAGTGCTGGTCTGCACGCACGCCACATTCCGCTTTTCCGTGGATAAGTTCGGCGTTGAGGCCTTCGATGACCGATTGATCGCCGTAGACGAATTTCATCATGTTTCTGCAAACCCAGACAGCAAGCTCGGCGAGCACGTGCGCCAGTTCATCGATCGCGGCAAGACTCACATTGTCGCCATGACCGGCTCTTACTTTCGTGGCGATGCGGAGGCTGTGCTGCACCCGGAAGATGAAGCGAAGTTCGATACTGTCACCTACACCTATTACGAACAGCTCAACGGATACCAGTATCTCAAGCAGCTCGATATTGGATATTTCTTCTACGCGGGGAGCTACACCGAAGAAATCCTGAAAGTTCTCGATCCGAAGGAGAAGACGATCGTGCACATTCCGAATGTGAATTCCCGGGAAAGCACGAAGGATAAGATTCGCGAAGTGGATCACATCATTGAGGAACTCGGTGAGTGGCAGGGCACTGATCCCAAAACAGGCTTTCAGCTCGTGAAGATCGCGGACGGTCGAATTCTAAAAATCGCCGATCTGGTGGATGACGATCCCGCCAAACGCGATCGCGTTGCTGCCGCCCTGAAAGACTCCACGCAGAGGGACAACCGGGACCATGTGGACATCATTATCGCGCTTGGGATGGCCAAGGAGGGCTTTGACTGGATTTGGTGTGAGCACGCGCTCACGGTCGGCTATCGCTCCAGCCTCACCGAGATCGTGCAGATCATCGGCCGGGCTACCCGCGACGCACCAGGCAAGACGCGCGCACGCTTCACCAATCTCATCGCTGAACCAGACGCAACGCAAGCGGCAGTGACCGAAGCCGTAAACGATACGCTCAAAGCCATTGCGGCCAGTTTGCTTATGGAGCAGGTTTTGGCGCCGCGGTTCGAGTTCAAACCGAAGCGGCCAGAAAACGGTCCGGTGGATGGGTATGACTACGGAGAAGGTGGCTATGATCCTAAGAAATGCAACGTGGGTGTGAACCCGCAAACGGGTTTCATTCAAATGGAAATCAAAGGTTTGGTAGAACCAAAGAGCGATGAGGCTGTTCGCATCTGCCGCGAGGATTTGAATGAACTGATCACTGCCTTTGTACAGGACAAGCCCGCTATTGAACGTGGCATGTTTGATGAAGAACTTGTTCCGGAAGAACTGACACAGGTTCGCATGGGTAAGATCATCAAAGAGATTTATCCACATTTGGGTGAAGAGGACCAGGAGGCTGTCCGACAGCATGCCATTGCGGCACTGAATATGGTTCAGCAGGCCAAGAAGGCTTTAACGGAAGGTGGAACCGAAGTCTCGAAGAACAAGGCGTTAATTGAAGGTGTACGGAAGTTCGCCATGGACGTGAGAGAACTCGATGTCGACTTGATTGACCGAATCAATCCCTTTGCAGAAGCCTATGCCATCCTGGCCAAGTCCATGACGGAAGAGCGCCTGAAACAGGTGGCTGAGGTAATCGCCGGGAGAAGGCTAAAACTAACTCTCGATGAAGCTCGTGAGTTGGCTAAACGCGCTCTGCGTTTTAAACAGGAGAAAGGGAGACTACCTTCGCTTACCGCCGCCGACCCATGGGAAAAACGAATGGCGGAAGGAGTGGCTTTCCTGCAGCAAAAAGCGAAAGAGACTCAGAATGCGTAAAGATATTAATGAGGAAGATCTGGAACTGCTGGGTGAGCTTGGCGTAGACGTCGAAGCCCCACAAAACGGTGGTCGCTCCGCGCGCGAACAACGGATCATTTCTGGGTTTGAAGAGATCGAAAGATTTATCCAGGAACATGGAAAACTTCCTGAACATGGAGAAAACCGCGATATTTTCGAGCGTCTCTACGCCGTGCGACTGAATCGAATTCGAGAGTCTGCAGAGTGTCGCGAAATCTTGAAAGGGTTAGACTCCCACGGACTCCTCACGAATAGTGACCAAACCCTATCCAGCCGTGTGAAAGAAGACCTGACCGACGAAGAGCTACTCGCTTCTCTAGGTGTAAAGACCACTCCAGATAGCGATGTGACTCAACTTGTCCATGTTCGATCAAGAGATGAGATCAAAGCCGCCGAGGAAATCGCACAGCGAAATCCCTGCAAGGATTTCAGTAAATTTCAACCCATCTTCGAAAATCTGCAGCAGGAGCTGGAATCCCATCAGCGACAGACGCTGAAATATAAGGACAATGCAGGAGTCAAAGTAGGCGACTTATTCATCCTCGATGGCCAGAAGGTAATAGTTGCCGAAATGGGCGACCCTTTCGTGAGTGACTATAATCGTCCGGACCGCAGGCTCCGGGTGGTTTACGACAACGGGACTGAAAGCAACCTCCTCCTTCGTTCGCTCCAGCGTGCCCTGAATAAGGACAAAGCAAGCCGCCGCATCACAGAGCCGGATTTTGGACCGCTTTTTTCAGATGAGGAAGGAGAGAACGATTTATCGACTGGCTACATCTACGTGCTCCGGAGCAAGTCGGAGCATCCCTTTGTAGCACAGAACAGATCCGTAATTCATAAGGTCGGAGTGACTGGAGGAGACATAAAACAACGTATCGCCAACGCGAAAAAAGACCCGACATACTTGTTAGCGGACGTTGAAATCGTGGCGACTTTCAAGCTTGCGAATATCAATCGGAAGCGGCTCGAAACATTGCTACATAGGTTTTTCGGTAAGGCTCGATTGGATTTGGAATTGAAGGACCGCTTCGGCATGCAAGTGGAGCCGAGAGAGTGGTTTTTGGTCCCATTGCCCGCAATAAAAGAAGCGATTGAAAAACTCATGCAAGGCACCATCGAAAACTTCCGATATGATCCGGAAACTGCGCGGCTTTTGGAAAGGCAAAATTGAGATAAGAGCTCTCAATTTGAAATACAGAGTACATGCCCTGGACATCTAAACATCTCAAGTGGCTTGTAAAAACAGAAGGCAAGCTGACGACAGCTGATGGTAAAACCATTGAGATTTGGGAGTTTCGTCATGAAAAGGATGAGGCGATTTTATCAGCGTGGGCCAAACACTTTAGAAATCATTATTGCCTGGATACAGAAATCGATGATTTGCGTAATGGCACGCCCTGCTCACGCGCGGAATACCTAAATCAGATCAAGTTTCCGGATGATTCACACCCCCCGGGTCCAAGCATCCGCGCTGGAGATTTCGGAGAGGTATTGATAGCTGATTTTCTGCAATACGTCCTGAACTTTTGGGTGCCTCGCACCCATTACGGAAACAAAGCCGTCCGAAATGAGTCCACGAAAGGATGCGATGTCATCGGCTTCAAGTTCGTAGGCAATGGCCAAAATCCCAAGAATGATATGCTGACAATTTGGGAAGCGAAGACGCAGTTTTCCGGCAACAAAGCAAATCCGAGACTTCAGGATGCAGTCAACGGATCGGCGAAGGATTTTGTGAGGAAAGCAGAATCTCTCAATGCGATTAAACAACGCCTATTGGATAAGCTGAGCCGTGATGAAGCAAGAAAGGTCGAGAGATTTCAGAATCCAGAAGATCGGCCGTATCGAGAAACGTATGGGGCAGCTGCGCTTTTTCTGACCTCGTTGTTTGAAAACAGGATGCTTTCAAGCACTGATAGCAGCAAGCACCCCGATCCAAACAATTTATCTCTGCTTGTGATTCACGGTGAGACCATGATGGATCTCGTCCACGATCTCTACAGGAGGGCTGCAAGTGAAGCCTGAGGAAAAATCGCTCCGTTTGCTTGGCATTACACGATCCAGAGCAAAGATGTTTGAATATGATGTCCCAGAAAACCACCATATCACGATCTCTCGTGATCCGGGGCATTTATTCACGCTGACAGTAGGACTGCTTGGCGATCTTGCGGCTCAAATTAATTCCCATGAAGTTGAAACCACGCGAGTTGCAGAACTCAGAAATGATCTTAAATTCTCTGCTCGTTTTTTCGATGCATACTGCGAAGCGAAGCTGAGTGCCGACCTTGATCCATATCTACTACTTCTCGGTTCGGCATCTTACTACCTCTGTGGTTTGCCTGGCAGTTCAGATGTTCTTTCAAAACGTCTGGCTTACCAAGGTCTTGATGTAGGCGGGGCGGGCCTGGAGGGCATATTACTCTGGTTCCTTAAAGGATTTTTTCAGGATCCTGTCAGTCCTAGCCGCACCATCTATGACAAACACATTGATAAAATCTCACGTTCCGCAATGGAATATTTTAACGAAGGGACAGGCATAGAGATGCTGTTTGAGGGGAGCGACAACCTCCGAAAAAACGCATATGTCTATGGTACCCCACGAGAACTTCTCTTTGCAGATGTAATTGCAGCATTGATTAAGAAGCGAGTTCAGAATTCGACTTGGTACGGACTACCTCGTTATAGCGCCCTCTCACCCGCAACATGGTTGCCCACACTCCAAAAGCCGAGTTTTGTCCGGGAACTTTGGCCAGCGCAACAGCTCCTCGGTGAACGACACATTTTTTCTGGAAGTTCTGGGGTCGTACAGATGCCAACAAGTGCCGGGAAAACTCGCGCGACTGAGATTCTCATCCGTAGCGCATTTCTCTCAAATCGCACATCGCTCGCCATCATCGTTGCCCCCTTTCGGGCCTTGTGTCATGAAATTAGGGACAGGCTCATCAGCGCTTTCCAAGGAGAGTCGGTCAGTGTTGAGGAGCTTTCAGATGTGCTTCAGACAGATTTCGAGATAAACGCGTTTTTTGGAAAACAACAAGTTCTTGTTGTAACACCGGAGAAGCTATTGTTCGTACTGAGGCATGCTCCGGAAATTGCGGAAAAAATCGGCTTGTTGATCTACGACGAAGGACATCAGTTCGACAGCGGAATACGTGGCCTCACCTACGAGCTCCTTCTGACCTCATTGAACGCATTAGTTCCTAGAACCGTCCAAAAAGTTCTTTTTTCGGCAGTCATAACAAATGCGGAAGCAGTTAATTTATGGCTGAATAGCGAAGGTGGAGAAGTAGTTTTTGGAACCAATCTTATTCCGACACAGCGAACCATTGCTTTTGCAAGCTGGCTTGATTCGCTAGGAAGTCTCGAGTTTGTAGCACAAGACAATATTGACGAAAAGGAGTTCTTCGTTCCCAGACTCATCGAGCAGCATACGCTACAACAAATGCCGAGAGAGAGAAAAGAACGACTGTTTCCAGAGAAAGGGAATGGTCGATCGGTGGCTCTTTACTTAGGTCTTAAACTTATGCCTAAAGGAAGCGTCGCCATTTTTTGTGGAACGAAAAGGACTGCGGTCAACCTTTGTGAAATGCTTGTCGAAACATTCCGTCGGAAGCTGCCGTTGCGAGCCCCCATTGAACTTTCTGATTGGAATGAAGTTAATCGGCTTTCTTTTCTGCACGAATGCAATCTCGGGAGCGATGCTTCCGCCACTCAAAGCGCAAAACTTGGTGTTTTTGCTCACCACGGTAATACCCCACAAGGTGTTCGTCTAGCTATCGAACATGCCCTAAAGGAGGGTAGTGTAAGATTTGTTATTTGCACATCCACCCTAGCACAGGGAGTGAATCTCCCGATTCGCTACCTTATTTTTACCAGCGTATACCAAGCAGGCGAACCGATTAAGGCTCGTGATTTTCACAACCTGATCGGACGTGCAGGACGTTCAGGGATGCACACCGAAGGCAGCGTTTTGTTTGCAGATACCGAAATTTACGACCAACGTGCAAGCCGACATGAAGGCTGGCGATGGCTCCAGGTGAAAAAGTTGTTGAAACCTGAAAATTCGGACCCTTGCGCAAGCAGTCTGCTCTCCATCTTCCAACCTCTCCAAAGTGCTGATGGTAAAATGCAATTTACGTGGGAACCCCTTCACTTTGTTCAGACATATATCAAAGACTCATCAGCTTTCACCGATTATGCTGATAAACTAGCGGCTCGCCATTCAGGAGCGGGATTCACAAAGGCATCTTTAGAATTTCAGATCGAAACGAAAATTAAAATAATCTCGGCTGTCGAAAATTATTTATTAGCGCATTGGGATGATTCTGAAACCGTGACGCCCGAAGATAATGTTGCCAAACTTGCCCAAGGAACCCTTGCCTACCATCTTGCTGAGGAGAATGTTCGCGCGAATATTATCGAGGTCTTTAAGCTTCTTAAGGAGAACATCCAAAGGAGAGTGCCCGATGCTCTCAGACGAAAAGCTTTTGGAAAAACGTTGTATGGAGTGGTTGACTCGCTTGCGATCGAGGCGTGGGTTGTTCAGAACCTTCAGAAACTTGTCGAATGCCAGACAGAGGAAGAGCTTTTTTTGGCAATATGGCCAGTGTTGGAAGATAATATCTCAAACGAGAAATTTAGAAAGTGTACATCTAAAGCGGTTTTGCGAGATATGGCTATTGGATGGATCGAAGGACGCGCCTTCTATGATCTCTTTGAAATGCTGAACGAGGCAAACGCCCGGTTCGGAAATGGTCCGAGAGCACGGCACCCAGAGCTCGAACATGCCATCGAAATCTGCGAAAATGCACTTGCCTTCGATGGGATGCTTGCCGTTAGCGCAATAACGGAAATATTTGAACTTTTGCGTCCGGACGATGAAAACACGCCGGAACGTCTTCGAAAATTGCAAAAGCGGCTGAAGTACGGCTTGGCATCGGCTGCGGAAATTGCCCTGTACGAGCTGGGCTTTTCAGATCGTGTGATTTCAAGAGACTTAACTTCAATCGCTGGATTGGCTTCTCCCAATCAAAAAAATAAAATGGTTCGAGCGATTGAGAGAAAAGAAGATCAAGTCAGAGAGGTGCTTGCGAAGTATCCTGGATACTTCACAGGTATTCTCAACAAGATCATCCCATGACTTAACCGGATGAAAAAGAATTCGGCTTGTACACCTGAAGCTCTCTTGTCCCCTCCAAGAATAAGCGTTCAACGATGCAGAGAGCTTCTGGGCAAAGAATGTAAATTGACAGATCAAGAAGTGGAATCGTTACGGGATGACCTCTATGGCTTTGCCGATATAGCGATAACGATTTTTCTAGAGAAGAAAAAGAAGGAGAAAATTCAAACCCAAGCAGAGAAGTCTCCTAGTACTGAAATCTAAAACCTTTAAATTTCCTCTGAATTATTTATGACTGATTCAGAAAGGACGGCGGGTTGAGGCTGGTGTCCGCTTAACGAAGCTTTTACCATAATTGTTCGTGCGAATTCCTTATCGTCTCAAATGTATCGACTGTAAAAAAGAGCATCTTGTCTTTGCCGACTTGAATGCCGAATCGATCGAATTTCGCTGCTGTGAACGAAGTCAAACCATACCCCCTTATCCCATCAAAGGGATAAAAATCCTCGAACGAGCAGTATTCGAATACAATGAGACGAAGGACTACCCCCTTTCGATCGTTTTTTCCGCAGCAGCATTCGAGTGCGAACTTGCCGACCTGCATCACCGCTGGCTCTGGATCAAAGGGCTATGGACAAAACAAATTCCAACGGACGAAGAATTGGACAAAAAGCTACGAAAACATAGCGATATCAAATCCCGAATTGAGGCTGTCGCTCGTCTCATGGGTCATACAGGAATTGATGAGTTCGTAAAATCAGATTCGAAGCTGACTGAGATCGTTAAGAATGGTTTTCCCTCAATAAAAATCGGCACCGTGGCGCGCGACTTTCAAACGAACCTTTTCTGGCCACGAAATAGGATTCTCCACGTCGGGTACACGGGCTACACGAGTGACGATGCGAAGAAGTGCATCAACATCGCGCAATTAGGAATCGGGTTCGTTCAGGCGATGAACGACGCCAAGGCGAAGGAAAATCAGGATCCAAGCGCAAAAGCAGGACCGGTCACTGCCATCACACCCGCCCAACTTCAGCAGCCTGCGTGATCATAAAATTTAAGCTGTTTCAAACGTTTGCGTTGCTCTTTTGAAAGCTTTTTTTTGATGCGACGCTGGCGCGCAACCCAATGGGAAAGACGGGGATTCTGAGACCACTCGTGCGGCACACGACAATGGCCGTATTTCTTCCGGAATTTCACCAGCTCTGTGAATCCCTCTTCCCACAATTGCTCAAAGTGGTTCCAAATGAAGCCGAGTGCATCGAGCCGCCGTCTGGTCTCGGCCGAAAGCTTCTTCCTGCGTTCGCGCTGGCGGCGCACCCATCGTGAAAGATTTGGGTTCTCAGGCCATTCGTAGGGAACCCGGCAGTGGCCGTATTTGGCTTTAAACGCTTTCAACTCTACAAAGCGCCGCTCAATCACAAGATCACGCATGTTCCAGATAAAACCGATGGCATCGAGGCGTTTTCTCCTCCAGGGATATAGCTTGCGCTTCCGACTGCGATGACTTGAGACCCAGATTCCAAGAGATCGGTTTTGTTTCCACTCATTCGGCACGCCGCAATGGCCATGTTCTTCTTTGAAGCGCAGGAGCGTCAAAAATTGCGCAAGCCATCTCGTCTCCCAAGGGCCAAAATCAAAACCAAGCTTGTAGAGCCGGGTTAGCCGATCCAGCGACAAATTTTCCTGACGGATTCTTTGGATCGCGAGCCATTTGTGAAGGCCGGGGTTTTGCGGCCATCCTTTTGACACCCTGCAATGGCCGTGGTTTTTTTGGAAAACCAGAAGATCGGCAAGGTTGTGTTCCCAATCATTCATAAAATCGGACGGTAGTATTTGGAGTCTGCCCCTTGCAGCCTCCCTGCCTGGCGTTGAGCATTTTTCATGCGCTGCTGAAGCTGTCGTTTCGCATAGAAATTATAAAAACGCCTGCTCAAAAATAGTTCTGCGATGAAAAGAAGTGCGGCTGTGGGCCAATTGACGAGAACAGACTTATTCCAAAACCGCAATCCGTGGCGGAGATCGATATTGCCGGGCAACAGCGGGAACCCTACCGCCACAAGATGGGAGAGCCAAAGAGAGGCCGCGACAGCAAGGATCAGGATGGCTTCCACCTGTTTTCGTTCCTCACTCATTTTTGGCGTTGTTTAAAAAAGACCCGATCAAAATTGTTTCCGTCAGCAAAGGTCCGGGAGGCTTGAAAGAAGACGGCATCCACGATCCTTTGATTGCGGCTTCCGCCCGTGCGCATCTTCGTAAATTCAATGGGCTGAACGACGTAATCGAGATGCTGAGACGTTGAAACGTTTCCGCTCGTGCTTCCGCTGAAAGGCGGCGCCAGACGATTGTGACTTCCTCCTGTGCTCACCGTCTGCCGTTCCTGCCAGTCCTTGCCGATGGCCTCCGCCGCATAACGATTAGTGGTTTCCTCGGCGTTGGCATGGAAAATTTGGGTCGTGAGATTGCCTAAAAGAGCCTTCATGAATGGCTCTCCCCCCTGCCCGCCCAGGCAGGCAAGGATTCCGGGAAGGTTCTGACCAATGTAGACCGTCGAGACCTTTGAAGAACGTGCCGTCTTTTGGAAAAGGTTGTCATAGCTGGTCGCAAAATTCTCGAACTCATCCGCCCAGATGAAACACGGACGGCGGTTCCGTTCATCACCCGCAGCACGGCGTTCCACAGCCTTCTGAAACATGAACTTTGCGATGACCCCGGCCATCTTTCCCGCGAAATCGAACTCCTTTACCGGCAGATCGATCACAATGATTTTCCCATGATCGATTGCATCCTCCGGCGTCCACGTCGTCTTTTCACAAAACTTCTGACGAAGCGGCGTTCGAAGAAGAGGATCGGCAAGACCTTCCCAAGTTTCAAAGATGCCGGCGCGCTGCTTGTCCCCCATCTTCGGAATGTCCAACGTGAAATAATCCACAGCCTGGATGGCGTCATAATCCTGAGTTCTTTCCAATGCTCGGGTGCAGGCCTTTCCGCATTTGGACGTTTGTTCCCATTCTTCACTTTCCGCCTGCTCAGAATTCCTTGGCGAAGACGTGATGATTTCGCGGATACCTTGAAGCGTGAACGGCTCGTCCAGGGTCGCCTGGAGCTGGATTGCATTCCCAATGCAACGGATGCACGCCCGTTCCCAGAAATCGGGCCCCATTTTCCGACCGTTACTTGCTTCAACGAGGTCCTGGATCTGCCGGAAAAGGTTGATCAGATTGAGCGTCAGGCCTGCGCCGCGGCCGCAGCGACGCAATTCGTACTCAAACACGTTGAAGCCATGTTCGGCCTCTGTAACGCGAATTAGATCGTTCTGGCGGCCCGTCAGAGCGGCGATCTCCTGCCAATAGTCGGCTTCACCCACCTTGACGCACAGAACCAGCCCTCCAGCGCCTAGGCGAAGCATTTTGAGCGCAAGGGCATCCGCGCTGCCTGAAGACTTGCCAGAACCCGTTGCACCGAGGATGAGAACGCCCTGGCAGGTATCGGCAACGGTCCACTCATCGTGTGTTGGGAGCCGAAAGACGGGGGTATCGAGCTTCCAGGCGTCGCAGTGATAGTCCTCGCCTCTTTTTTCGATGGGAACCAGCTCGGACAGCGGAGCCCTCTCTTGCGACACAAGCCAGCGTTTCAGCCCATCCCATGAAACCCTCATTGCCAAACTTTCCACCAAGGCTTGGATTTTAACTTCGAGTCTTCCTCCTGTTTCAGCTTTTTTGCTGCGGCCATGTCATCCAAACGTTTCTTTGCTGCGATCAGTTCATCACGAGTTGATTGAAGTTCTTGTTCTGATCTTCGGATTTGGGCGTCTTTTTCATCGAGCTTTTGTGAGGACTGCTTTTTTGAAGAATCCAGCTCGGTCGAAACCGCTTGGAGTTTATCCAGCAGGTCAATCGCGATTTCGCTCTGCCGCTTTAGAGCTTCCGCCTGATATTCTCCCTGCTGAAGCGGCAGCTTCGGTTCAGATACCGAATCGGGTTCGATGGTATTCGGGAGCTGCCAGGCCGTGGGACGCTCTACAAAGGTCACCAACTGCTCGTGCTGGAGGGTTTCATGATCGATTGCTTGGGGCGCAATCCAGACATCCCGTTGACGTTCATTGGAGCGATAGCGGTCCCCTTCTGATGGAGCTTCTGTGACCTGCACAATCACCGGATCGCTTTTCGCGTTCTTCGTAGAGCTGCAACCCATCAGGATGGAGAGAAGCGGTAAAAGCAGAGCAAGAATCGGCCAATTAAGTTGTGGAGGCATAGAGATAATGGTCGGCATAAAGCGCGTGATAAGGCTCCGAGTGCGGCAGCCCTCGGGACTTTTGACGCGCCATCCGAAGGGCGAGTCATGAAGGAAGTGCGACGAAGCGGAAGCGCAATGGAACGGCGTTCCGCTCAAAAGCGGAAGGCCAGGTGAAATGGAGCGTGCTTCAGGCGCTCTTCCTTGATGACGAGAGGGCAAAATCATCGCTGCACCTGCTGGATGGATCGGCCAGGAGCCGCCGTGCTGATGTCGATCGGTTCTTCCAGGAAAATGGCGCAAAGTTTTGCCGTGGGGACCAGAACGTAAGAATTTTGCTGCTGGAGATTGGCGGCGTAGCGAGACGCAATGACATCGATAAATCCTTCGGCTGCCGCAAGACCGCTATTTTGGAGCGTGGCTTGAGGCGTTGTCGTGGTCGTGGTCACGACCGAGCCCGCTGTCACCGCACTATTTTGAGTGGTCACATACGTCTGGAGGGTCTTTGTGAAATCCTGAAAAGAACGGAGAGCGGCCAATTTAAAAGCTTGGGCGCTGGAATCATCGAAGATGTAGCCTTTCAGGCCCGCGCCATTGATGATCCATCGTCCCGAGTCGGTATTCTCCTCGTAGGTCATTCCGATTCCCTTGATGGGAAGTTCCCATCCCTGGCGGCCTTCCTCGCAGAAGACGAGGGTATCCCAATTGACGAAAACGCGGCCACGGAGGTTGCCCGGAGAAATCTTGCCGGTAATCTGAGTTCCCACCGGAATTCGAACTTTATGCGCGAAGATCGCGGGATAAATGATCGTCGCAATGGCAGGCGAAACCTGATTATTGCTCACGATGTCACTTGTAAGCGTCGCGTAAAGAATCGTGCCTTTCGGAAGAAAATCATCCGAAAGGATGTGATTTGCGGGATTCAGATTGCCGAAACTTGGCTGATTGAATTGTCGCAGGGATTGCACGGCCTCTTTCGATGGGATGGATAGCGGCGGCGGCGATGCAGGCAGTGGCGGCTCAGGAAATCCGACCACTTCGCTTTTGTTTTTTTTGGCGAGGAGTTCTGAATGGGGAACATCCAGCCGATGTTCTTGAAGAGCTGCCAATGAAGCGCGGTGTTCCTGGGCATGATGTTTGAGGATCACGTAAAAAACGGTGCAAAGAATCAAAACGCCCCATCCCAAAGGCGTGGGCCACCCCTTCTTGAAAAGCTTGTCTTGGGTGTCGCGGAAGTTCATGGCGCTGGGGAATCCGTGGTCTCGACCAGAAGAATTTCGAACTTTTGTTGTGGGCTCAGGCCATTGGAGCCATCGAGAATGATGAAATTTTCAGCGCTGCCTTTCGGTGGGAGCGTGGTTCTTCCAAGTGAAACAGCCATTGGCGAAAATAAAGTTTCGCCGATGCGCACGGTCGTTCGACGCGGATCGAATGAAACAGGAGATGCGCTTTTATTTTCCGTGATAAAGTGAAGAAGAACGTGGCGGCTCTCCCGGAACCGAAAGCTTTGTAAAAGCGTGCAGGAGTGATTTTGGGTATCCGTTTCATGCATTTGAGTGAACTGCTCCACGTCGTGGAGTTCGCCCGCGTTGACCTGTTTCAAGGCGTAATAGTTTTGAGCCGTCCGAATTTCCTGGACGATGGTTTCGGCAAGGGTTTCCGAACGATTCGATGACGCTGGTGAAAGCGGTTTGGAATCATCTACGATCCGGGTGACACGAACCATTTGAGTGAAGGGTTCGGTGTCTGGAGCCAGGTGAACTGAAAAATTGAGCGTCCCCTGTCGCGTGATGATTGCAAGGTTGGTGTCCCGCGCTCCGGCTTGGATTGGTTTGATGGACACAAGCTTTTCCGCCTTTTCCGTGAGCCACATTTGAGGATCTCCGACATTGGTTGCCACGGGTTCGATCGGAATCTGAATGATGGACGCATTGCCCAGGCGGGCCGTGATGGGCTGAACGACACTCGTCGAAAGTTCGAGGGTCCGAACCTCCTGCGCCATGCTCGGCGTCAAAAAAATCAAACTGCAGAAAAAAAGAATTTTAACGGATATTATGGATGATGTGTCCATAGGGATTCAGGGGGTCGGCGGATGTGATGAGTTCAACGGTGAGATTCATGGGCGTTCGAGTGATCTGCCCGGCCTTGTCGATGATTCGGAGTTCCGCGATGACGACGGCAGACTCCGAATCGGAATCGAAGCGAACCTCTCGGACATAGAGCGTTTGCGAAAGACCATCGCTTTGGATTCGTCCCTGGTTCTTTTGAAAGCGATCGTTGGCGGCCTTGAGCAACTGCGGATTGATGAAAGGCGACCACGTTTCAACCTGTGGGGGATTCGCGCTTGAGAATGTGTAAAGAACCGGAAGAAAGAGCTTCACGTAGTCGTGCGCGACCTCCGGCGTCCAGACAAAGGCGCTTGCGGCGACCGGCAACACCATGCCACTGGGTGAATTCATGACAATGCGCGGCGTAGCGAAGTTCGCCGACTGTTTTACGTTGGCATAAATGAGCGCAACATTGAGGAGACAGGAGATCCCGAAGCCTATGGCCAGAATTCGACTCCACCCTCGAAAATGAGTCGTTAATTTGAATGGAGAATTGCGGCGGATCATAACTACTTGCTCATGTTGTCCAAAAGCTTCCGTGCGGCGTCCTCATTGAATTTCATCGGTTCGGGTTTGGGTTTTCGTGTCTCGTAGAGGAGACAAATCAAGATCGCGACTAACAGGACGGCGATGATCGTAAACTTGAGATCGTAGCGGGATTGGGTGTTGCTCATGTTTTGGTTTTGTTTTGGGGTTTCCTCTGTATTTCCTCATGAACCTTGTGCGCTGATGAAATTCGTTGTTCATAAACCGTGTTTTGGTTTGCCACGGTTTTTGCCGGAGCGCTGGGACCGCCGGAAACTGGAGGATTCGCTGTTTGGATTCCTCCTGCCGGAGCGCCCAAGCTGGAATGAGCGACGGCCATGGCGGAGCCTGAAAATCCTCGGCTCAAAATGCTTCCGCCTGCGAACAAATTGGACATCGATCCGATCAGTGAAGGCATCGCGGCTGCAGCCGCTCCGCTCGCGCTATTGACGATCCAGACCATCATAAAGGGCATTCCCGCGTAAATGGCTCCGAATCCGGCGATGTAGATGATCGTGACGAGGAGATCGTTGATCGTTGCCATGCTCGCCGAATCCGTTCCCGCAATGGCGCTGAAAAAATTGGCTCCCAGGAGCCAACCCACCGGGATCAGGACCACGGCTACAAGGGTTTTCAGCCACATCGTAAAAACTCCGCGACTGTGAGAAAACGCGAGCGCGGCAATCGCGAATGGACCGAAGCCTACAAGCACCGCTTCGAAAAGAAGCTGCATGGAATAGATCACGACAACAACGACCACGATTCCGAAAAGCGCCACGCCGGCGGCAACTCCTGTCAGGCTCATGACTCCGATGGTGCTGCCCACGTTTGCCAGTGCAGCGCCGAGTTGCGCCGTCACGTCAAACGAACCCGAATAAAGCTGGGCTTTGAGAGCATCCCTTGACTGTAAAAGGATGGGAAGCATCGTCTTGTAGTTCGCAATCAGGGCGGACGTGACAACGATTCGGAGCAAGGTTCCGACAAATTCCTGGAGTCCTCGGAATTGAGCGTGATAACCGGTCCAGATCAGAGCCAGGATCGCAAAAAAGGTGAAGAGATCGGTCGCTGGTCCTCGGATTTGGTCGCTGAAGGAGATCGCTCGTTTCTGAAGGCCCGACAAATCAAAGGTTCGCGTCGTGCTGTGCTGAGGCAATGGCGATCCCGGACCCGGAGCAGCTTGACCTGGCGGACTCGGAGTCGCGTCCTGAGCCCAACCCGAGTCGCTTAGACCCAAAAAGGTCAGCATGCAAAGCATGATGGTCGCAGGCTTCATGGGTTGGCTTGTTTTGGATTCAGATAATCCGATAGACCGTTTCCGACATCCTTCCATTCTTCCTTAGTCCAATCCCTCGATGCCTGTTCCCATGCATCCTTCTGATTTTGGTTTTCTATCCAATTGGCGTGTTGCTGTTCAAAAGCACGTTTGCGTTCTTCCGCGAGAGCTTTTTCCGCAGCATCCACGGAATCGATTGCTGCCTGCGCCTTGGCGGTTTCGCCCAAAGACTTGGCTGCCTTCAATTGCGCTTCGGCTTGGGAACGCGCCGCATCGAGCTTCTTCATTTGATCGTCATAATTGCTCTGTGCTTTCTGGGTGGAATCGTAACTTCGGCTCGTGAGCACATAGCGTTGCCAAGCGGATGGATCGGTGGTGGCCTGACGCAATGTGTCGAGATTGAAGGTCGTACCGCTCGCATTCAGCTGAACGCCTTGCAAAGCCTGACCGAAATTGTTCACGGCCTTGGCAAGTCCGATGGTTGAACTGATGGATGGATCGATCCCGATAGTTTCCATTCCTTTGCCGAGGAGTCCCTGCACATCGTTCATCTGGTTGATGACAGAATTAAGCTGATTGATCTGCTGAGAAGCTTTGTTGATCGAGTCAGCCCACTTGGAGAGTTCTTCGATGTGGTTCTCTAGGGACGTGGCCTGGTTGGCGGCATCGTAAACAGCCATTTGCGCGCAAAGCGGCGCTGCCAACACGCAAAGGAGAAAGAAACTATTCAGATTTTTGAAATGTTTCATAATGAGGTTCCGGGACGGCGTTGGTTGAAGAGTCTGTGCTCGAAATCAGAATCTTTTCCGGTTGAGCGGTGGTGGTTTGCGCGGTGTGGGCATCGTAGAC
>Ga0207037_10131_pt1 | contig 26007 bp, 26 predicted proteins | sample Alteio_BWMinCont_75_FD_153268 | JGI IMG/M metagenome (GOLD analysis project Ga0207037, IMG submission 153268) | Enriched cells from forest soil in Barre Woods Harvard Forest LTER site, Petersham, Massachusetts, United States -... | ecosystem: Environmental > Terrestrial > Soil > Temperate forest >... | reverse complement strand
CAACTTGAGTCTATTGTCTGCGGGGGTCTTCCGCAGCCCAAAAGCTACTGAAGCAACAACCGAACGCTGACATGACGATATTGGTGGTCTGGGAGCCTATACTGCCAACCGACTGGGGCGCACCCACGAGCCCGGTGTTGGCGCGTATATCGGACGCGAGAGCCGTTCAGTTCTGGGATAAGGACCATCTCGTTGCCAAGGCGTTGCGGCAGCAGCTTTCCCCGTCCCAAATCTGTTGCCAGCGGAACGGGATTATCTGGGACGTTGCCGCTCTTTACCCGAAGGGCACGCAGTGGGAGGTCAAAGACCACCAATTTGGCATTTCCGCTACAGACCGCAAAGAGCCGTTTCTGCTCGGAATCAATCGCGGGAGTCCAAGGCCGGAAACTCGGGCTTTCCAAAGAGCTGGATGGTTCCGACCGTGGCGCGCTTCTCGGGATCGATTAGGGTCGCCATGTTTGCATCTCCATGGGGTACATAAACGAGCCTGGTTGACGGGAGGTAGAGGATGGCATCTGCGTCGTCTGCGACTGGGATGCTCGCAAGCTGACGAAGAGACTTCGGATCGAAGACATCCACCGTATTCGCTTCGTGTGATGAAAGCAACATTCACGGTTGGCACTTAGAGCGACGCCGTGCGCAGCGCCGGCTCCAGACATTTCTGACACGGTGCTTGTTTTCAGATCACTGGAGTCGAAAGCGATTTTGAACAAGGCACCGGACGACTCACTGGTAACAAACAGAGCCTGATCGCTTAGCGTCAGGTAATCGAGTACCGTAAGCGGACCTCTTCGCGGAAGCTCGATGAAGCCTTCGAAAGCCATGACCTTCGATTTGCTTGGTGTGCCCGGATAGATTAGGTAACCCAACGCCACTGCCGCGAGACCGATCAGTGTGACAGCAAGTGTTAGGGACACCTTAATGATGTTTCTCGTAGCGGGCTTGTCTCGCATCGCATTAGCAGTTGTGGAAGCGGCGTTCGTAGGCTCAGCAAACATCTCGAGACCTTCTTCAAAATGCCTTTTCGGAGGTCGGCCATTTCCATTCGGGATGATTCTTGCGGACGAAGGCCAGCGGAACGGCAGAGCTAAGGAGCGTGACGGCTTGGACGTTTGCACTGTACCCATCGGCGTTATCGCTACAAGGATCGTATTGACGAAGTGGAGCGGGCGAAGAACCGGACGAAGTCGAGGGTGCGGTCGAAGGTAGAGCACGTGTTTGGGGTGATGAAGCTGAAGTTTGGATTCGTGAAGCTGCGTTACCGAGGACTGAAGAAGAATGCCAACCAGATGTTTGCGGTATGCGGGCTGGTGAACCTGTATCTGCAGCGGAAGAAGCTGCTGCGTCTGGCTCTGGCCTAGCCCCGCACCGAAGCTCGCTGAACCCCAGCGAGCCACCGAAGCGGGCGGAAGAGCAGAAAAACGAATCCGAACCCTTGCCCTCCAGAAGCGCATAACGAGTGGGCTCTGTAATCTTCAACTGTTGAAACAGGACAAGCGAGAACAGGGAGAAGCACATGAGAAATAACGTGTTTAGTTCAGTCACCACAAACCAGTCAAGGCTACCGAGAACGAGGACAAGTTCATGTCGGTACGCGAAAGCACTTCTTTGGCTGGCGCTGCTGACATCCGCGGCCCAGACATTGCCGCTTCCGGTAATGGCGCAAGCAGGCAGCGTCGTTATGCAGAATCGGTCGGGCCACACAATCCTCCCCATGAGCCCCGGTGAGATTGAAAGATCTTCAGACCCATTGAAAGACTAAATTCGGAATTATCACCTTCATAAAACAGAGTCATTTTTTAGGTACACTCACGAGCGGATTGCAGTTAGCAATTGACCCATTCCCGTAGTCCACACAATTCTCGCCGCACGAGCCGCCTATTTTTTCTACGTCACTTCTACATGCATCAAGTGAGCGATAAGCACCAGTAATGGTCAAGCGCTCGCCCTCCTGTCTAATCCCACTCCAGCGTTTGGGGGGCACGAGCAAACCAACGACTACTGCCAAAGCGAGAATGATCACAACCCCAACAAGCAAGCGAAAAGAACTCCCTTCTAAGGACACACACTTGTCCTCTTTTCTCCCCCTCGGGCGGTAATTATACGCCTATGGAATAGTGGCTTGCGGTACGATTGCGGCAATCCGAGCAGAGCTTATAGCCGCCAGTGCCGCCGACGCGCTCACGGTTCGGTATCTTGCGTCCAAAAGGACACGAATCGTTCGTGTGATAGACACCGTTCCCAGAAGGCTTCTTGTATTCGTAGACTGAGTGAAAGGAACCTCCGTTTATCACGGACAAGTTCTCCTTTGGGTATTCGCTTTTTCGCCAGTCCAGGCATTTGCGGCAGGTACACCGATAGGTAGGCTGTGCGGGCCAGACGGTGTGCGTACATTGCGCACATACGAAACGTCCGTCTTTGTAGGCGACCAAAAGCTTAAAATCAGCGCCCGTGGTGCAGTAGGGGCACCGAAGCAACAAGATGGAGTCCGACATGGCGAGATATCACCATTCTCCCCCTCGGATGAAATTATACGCCAGCGGGAATTACGACTTCCCGGTCGGGGAACGACTCAAGTCGGTGCCATAGGAAAGAATTGGTGGTATAACGGCGTGCGAAGGTGGCGGAGCCTGGGTGAGTCGAACACCGTTCCTGTCGGGGGAACTGCGGTTTATAGTAAATTACAAGTCAAGGCCGCGCTGCTGCCAGTTCTCGCACGCCGCTGACTGGGGCCGGCTGATTGATGACCAGCCAGTACAGTCCCACGCTCTTGACTGTCTCCCGGAACTGGTCGAAGTCGACAGGCTTCTGAATATAGCTGTTAGCCCCCAGGTTGTAACCGCTCACTAAATCCCGTTCTTCCTTTGAGGATGTCATAATGACGATTGGGATGGTCTTGGTCCGAGGGTCACTCTTAATCTGTTTGAGCACTTCCATCCCATCGACCTTGGGAAGTTTCAAATCCAACAGCACCAATTTTGGGGGATGCTCAAACGATCTTTGCGCGAACGCCCCGCGACAGAACAGAAAGTCCAGGGCCTCCTCGCCATCGCGTGCCACGAAGATGCGGTTCGCCAGCTTTTCCCGTTTCAGCGCATGCAGGGCAAGATCCATATCGTCCTGATTGTCTTCCACCAACAGTATGTCGAGATCCCCTGAGTTCATGATTGGCCTCCAGCCGTAGCTCCACTGCTTTTCGATTCAACTTGTTTTTCCACGCCGAGAGTGAAATAGAAGGTGGCGCCTTTGCCCGGTACCGCCTCCGCCCACACTCGGCCTCCATGCTTCTGAACGATGCGCTGCACCGTTACCAAGCCTATGCCCGTGCCTTCAAACTCCTCCGCACTGTGCAACCTCTGGAAGACTCCGAACAATTTGTCAACGTACTTCATGCTGAAGCCGACGCCGTTGTCTCGGACCATGAAGACAGATTGCCCAACTTCTTCTTTATGACTGACTTCGATGACCGCGTGCAATGTAGGTGCCGGCGTACCCGTCCGTGCGCTTCCATCGGCGTCGGCGCGGGGGCGGGTGAACTTGAGGGCGTTGGAGAGGAGGTTTTGAAAGACCTGCTTGACCAGAACGGGATCACACTCCACAGCCGGTAGGTCAGCGATAGCCCATTCTATTTGTCGACCCTGGCTATCCGGCTGGAGGATCGCTATCACTTCCGCCACGATCGAATTCAACCTGGTCGGCTGCAGGCTCAGCGCATGGCGGCCGACCCGTGCCAGATTCAACAATTCATCCACCAGCACGCCCATTTTCTGAGTTCCTGACTGGATGCGCTCCACGTAGTGCTTGGCGTTAGGATCAAGGCTGGAACCGAATTCTTCCACTAGCAACTTGGAAAAGCCGCCGATATGTCGCAAGGGCGCCCGCAAGTCATGGGACACCGAGTAACTGAACGCTTCCAACTCTTTGTTGGCGGTTTCCAACTGCGCCGTCCGCTCTGCGACCCGCAGCTCAAGGTCGTCGTTGAGTTCTTGGATCTCTTTCTCGGCCAATTTGCGCTCCGTAACGTCAGCTCGGATGGCAACGTACTGTTGCGGTTTTCCATCCGCTCCTATGAACGGAACGATAGTCGTATCCACCCAGTAAATCGAACCATCCTTGGTGCGGTTCTGAATCTCGCCGTGCCAAACTCCGCCGTTTGCGATAATGTGATACATCTGCTGGAAAAATTCTTTGGGATGGTGGCCGGAGTTTAGGATGCGGTGATTCTGACCGATCAGTTCGTCCTCGGAATATTGACTGATGGCGCAGAATTTATCGTTCACATAAGTAATGGTGCCTTGGACGTCGGTCACCGCCACGATGGCATGTTGATCCAAAGCGAACTTTTGGTCGGCTAGGTCTTTGAGCGCAGCCTCGCTAGTGGCGAGGCTCTCGTTGGCAGCATCCTCGGCCTGTCTCCGCTCGGTAATCTCGGATTGCAAGGCCGTCGTGCGCTGCTCCACACGCTGCTCAAGACTGGCGTTTGAGATCTTCAGCTCCTCTCGCCCTTGTGCGCTGACGTCAAGCTCGTGGTTGATCGCGAGCCTGGCTAGTGCCAACAAGCCTGCCCCGACGAAGATACCCACAACGATGACGAAACCTGTGAACCGCCGTCCTGCCTTAGTTTTTTGGGTACGCCGGCTCAATAGTTGCACCTCCTCAGCGCGCATCTCTTGACCGGCAACGAGGACCACGTTCATGAGTCTCTCGATCTGTAGAACCTCGCTGGCGCCCGGAGCTGCATGCAACTGACTGCGTTTGGCGACTATGGTCTCGGCGAGTTTTAGTGCAGAGCGCACCTGCGCCTCAAGCACATCCAGCCGTCGCTGCTGATTGGGATTGTCCGCTGTCAACGAGCGCAGTGCGTCCTCGTCCTGCGCGACGGTGCTGCTTGCAGTTTCGTACTGCGTTAGCCACGAGTCTTGCCCGGTCATGGAAAATGTCCGTGCGCTGCTTTCCGCTGCGGCCACATGCCTGGACATGAGTTCAATTGCATCCATCACGGTATAGGTGTGGGCTACCCAGTCGGCATCATCGGCAGCGAGCTGGGCGCTACGCCAGGACAAAAAGCCTAAGAGGACCGTCATCAGCGTAGCGAGGATGAAACCGCCCGCGACCCTGCGCCGAAGATTGGCTTCAATCGGCGCATCGACTTGTTCGGAGAACTTCACGATCCCGGCATCCGCCTTCCTTGGAGTCGATTCGGCATATCAACAAAATGACGCGAATCGCTCTCCGGGGCAGGTATCACGAGTCCAGCCGCGAAGCGGCGATACGGCAGCGGTGCCGACCGATTGGTGTGCAGTCCTCACCCACTCCAGTTCCAGATCATTCGTGGCCCGGAACAGTCTTGCTTACGAGGGTAAGGCCGTCGTTCCCGGCCAGGTACTCGGCAGGGTCGCGCGAATCACATCCAGCAACTCGTTGTTGTCCGCAGGCTTCTGGAAGAAAGCCGTGGCCCCTGCCTGCAATGTTTTCTGTTCGTTGGATTGTGGATCACGGGCAGTTAGCACAATCACCGGGATGGTCGACAGCGTGTCACTATTCTGCAGACGGTCCAACACCACGTAGCCGTCTCCGGCAGGCAGGCCGAGATCGAGAATAATTAGGTTCGGCTGCTCCTTCTGGGCCACGGAAATCGCGGAATAGCCATCTGAGGCTTGTACGGTGTCGTAGTGGTTTGCCCGGAGACGTATTTTCAGTGCCCGCCTAAGGTCGGGGTCATCATCGACGATCAGTATTTTCGATCTTTCCATTTGAATCCTCCAGTGGTTTTGTTTGATTTTTTATTGCACTTCTGTGCCCGTTTGCGCTTTCGGGTCTGGTTTGGACCCAAGCGCTAACATCGCCGTTTCGGTAATCCGATCCGCCACCACTTGCACGAGATCTTTCAGGGGTTTGCCGTCCTCGGTGGAGGGCAGAAGCACTGCGGTCGCCGACACTTTTAAGACGCCGGCTGCTTTGAAGCCCGCGCCCGACTGCAGTTGCTCACGAATGCGCTTCATCATGACCTCCGCCCGGTCAAGGTCGGTCGAGGCGACGACGAAAAACGTCTCATTGCTGCCGGTATTTCTCATAACCGGAAGAACTAGGTCTTTATCGAGATAAACGCAGCGGTGAAGCGTGTGCAGAGCCTGTCGGCAAACATCCTTCCAGTTGGTTCGAGGGGGATTGGAAAGCGGCGTCAGTTCAACCTTGACCAGAACGATGGCGGCCCGCAGCTGATCCTCATATGTGATGACCGGGAAAAGAAGCCTGGCCAGAGAATACAGCGGCAAGGTAAAGGAAAATGTACTGCCATTTGCGATTTCGCTCGCCACCCAGATTCGTCCGCCGTGAAGTTCGACCAGCTCCTTTGAGATAAAGAGTCCCAAGCCCAGCCCGGCACAGCTGTTATCAATGGAGTTTGGGTCTTGGTACAAGCGCTCAAAGATCAGGGCCTTGGCTTCCGGGCCGATGCCGCGCCCGGTATCGGCCACGGAGAGGTAAACCATGTTCGGGTCGGCTTCGACCATGCAGGCTTTTACCAAGATTGACCCGTCGGGCGGCGTGAACTTAATGCCATTATCGATCAGGTTGATGAGCACCTGAAGAACCCGATCGGGATCGGCGTACACAAATGGAATCCTAGTGTCCAACCCAACTTCGAGACCGACCTGCTTTTCCTTAGCGGTGGCGGACATCATGGAAACTGCTTGCTGGATGAGGTCCCCGATAGTGATGCAGCGTGGCTCGATGCGGATTTTTCCCGACTCAGCGCGGGTTGCCTCCAGCAGATCGCGGATCATGGCCCGCAACTGGTGCACGCTGTTTAACACGGTTCCCAAGTGGTAGCGCTGCTCGGGGTTGATGTCGCCCGCCAGACCGTCCAGCAGGATGGTTACGAATTGATGAATGCAAGTCAGAGGCGTGCGGAGTTCGTGCGAAACGTGAGACAAAAATTGATTCTTGAATTCTAGTTGCTGCTGGCGACTCATCTCCAGGGAACGAGTCAGGGCTTGTCGTTCGATGGCATAGCGCATAGCGCGCTCCAGATGGTTGCTGGTGATATCGCCTTTCACCAGATAATCCTGCACACCCTGGTGCAGCGCCTTCATAGCCAGCACCTCGTCATCCTGGCCGGAGAGGATGACCACGGGCACGCCGGGTGCCTGCTCCAACACTTTGCGGAAGGTTTCCGCGCCGTGGCTGTCAGGAAGATTCAAGTCGAGCAAGACCACCGAAGGTGGTTCTTTGGCCATGGACGCAAGCCCATCCGAAAGCCGGTTCACGCTGCTAACGTTGATCGCGCAGTCCCCCTCGATCAACCGCAAGCGAACCAGATCGGCGTCACCAGGGTTATCTTCAATTAACAAAACATGAGTATGGCCGTTATTCATCGTTCCTCCTCTGCCCATCGTCTCTCCACTGTTCATTGTTCCTCCTCGTGCGGTAGACGCGCCAAACCAAGCCAAAATTCTCCGATTCTTGTTACGGCGGAGGTGAAGTCCCGCAAGTTGCCGGGCTTGCTCACGTAGCAGTTCGCCCCTAGTTCATAGCTGCGCACAATGTCCTGCCGTGCCGCGGAGGTGCTGAAGATCGCAATCGGAATCTTGCGCAGGACCGGATCGGCCTTGACCTCGGCCAAAACTGCGCGACCGTCTTTCTTGGGCAGATTGAGGTCAAGAATCACGAAGTCGGGAAGAATCGCATTGGCATACTTTCCTTCGCGGCGAAGGAGTGCGATCGCATCCGCGCCGTTGACTACGGCGTGGATGTGACTCGGACAGCCGTTGCGCGACAGCACTTCGCTGGTCAAGTCCGTATCCGCGGGATTGTCGTCTACCAGCAAAATCTTGGTTGTTCTCACGCTTGTCCTCCCTGGGTTGTTCGGGGAGATAGTGCGCTGGGGAGCGTGAACTTGAAGCGACAGCCGGGCTTAGCTTTCGCTTCGATCCAGATCTTTCCACCGTGCCGTTCGATGATTTTTTTGCAGATCGATAAGCCGATCCCATTGCCCGCATATTCGGTTCGCGTATGCAGACGGCGGAAAATGACAAAAATGTCTTGCCAGCTCTCAGCCGGGATGCCGATGCCGTTGTCGGTAACCGCGAACACCCACTCATGTTCTTTCTCTTCTGAATCGATTTCGATCATCGGACTTTCCACGCCGTGAAACTTGATGGCGTTAGCGATCAGGTTCTGAAAGACCTGGGTGAGTTGTGCAGGGTCGCCCATGACCACGGGCAAATCATTCCAGCTCACAGCTGCTCCGCTTTCAAGGATCGCGGCCTGCAGGTTCTTGAGGGCTTGTTCCACCACCGCGCGACACTCGGTGGTCCTGGGTTCAAGCTCCTGGTTGCCGACCTTGGAAAATTTCAGCAGGTCCTGAATGAGAGCCTGCATGCGGGTTGCACCATCCACCGAGTAAGCGATGTATTTGTCGGCCTGTTCATCAAGCTTTCCGCGATATCGTTCCGCCAGTAGCTGGGTGTAGTTGGCAATCATCCGTAATGGCTCCTGCAAGTCATGCGAGGCTACATAGGCAAACTGCTCTAGCTCGGCGTTGGAGCGCGCCAGCTCTTCTTCAGACTGGCGGCGTTGCTTCCGAAGCCGCGTTTCCTCCAAAGCCCTGCGGACCGAAGTGGGCAGCCGGGCGAGATGGTCCTTCAAGACACAATCGGTAGCGCCTTGCTTGATGCACTCCACCGCCTTCTCCTCGCCCAGGTACCCGGTTACCACGATCAGGGGTAAGTCCAGATTTTCACGGCGCAGAATTTCAAGCGCCTCCATCCCGCTCCACTGCGGCAGGTTGTAATCGGCAAGGATGAGGTCGTAAACAACTGCGTGTACCCGCAACGTGAACTCGTCGACGGTTTGAACGACATCGCTGGAGACGTCAAACCCGTCCTTCCGTAGTGCGAGCAACAGCAGCTCGACGTCGGCCGGATTGTCCTCTACCAGCAATACTCGCAATCTCGTGCTCGCCTGGCCCGAATCATCGGTGGAAATGCAGTTCTGGGTACCCGCCGACCGGTTGTCCGGGGCAACTTGGGGACGCCCGCCGTGTGCAATTCCCGCTTTAAGGGAGTCATCAGTAAAAGAAGCGGCATCTCGAACCCTCGATAGCTGTTCAGTCGTACAGACCTCGATCCTTTCGGACGTGAGTAGTTTCAAGCAACAGAAACCCAGCGAACTGTTGGGAAGGACGGCCCGGCAACGGCATTACCAGGACCACCCAGCTTGGTTGGCACGGTCCGCAAATGCAATGAGGCAGCATGCTGATTTATCATCGCTGCCGCTTGCGTGCGGCGGTTGCCATTCGTGCTGTTGAAATCGAGAGTGGTAACGCTGTGCTTGCAGAAGTTGCACTTGAAAGTAGTGCCGCCGCTCATCGGTGTAGTTATGTAATATCTCACACCCTCACTGTAGCCCTTCCGCCTGTTCTGTTTTGGGACAAGAGGTGTGCAACCTTAGAGCAGGAAACACTCTCGCTAACGTGCCGCTGGTTAATAACCCATGTGTCGTGCGCGACAACCGATTTGGCGCCGGACCGACAAAATAAAATGTGTAGCCAACTCACGAGTGTAAGTGCGGTCGGGGCTGCCACAAGTGGGCAACGAGCAGCCAGGGCCGGTTCCTGATGTTTTGGGGCTCGGCAAGTTCGATCCCCGCAGAGCAGCGGGTTCTTGGGATCGACAAAAACGACCCAGACTATTTGATCGCTGTCCAATTTCCTGCGGTCACGGGGCAGTAGGACAGCGCTGCTCCCGTCCCGATCATGTTCGAAAAAAGACTTCCGCCAGTGCCGGGAGTGCACGTGCCGCTCGGGGCGGTCGACCCTACCAAGTCGGCTTGTTTGGGCTGGTGGTAGCCGATTCCAGGAACCGATCTCCTTTGGAAGTACATAGCCACGAAGATATCCCCAAGACTGGTTGAGGTCCAGTCATCCTGGATAGTGATTTCGCCGCCGCTCCCCCCAGAAGATTGTTGGCTCCGATAATGCTAAGGTCAGTTACGAGATTATTCTTTGATATGTGAACGGTGTGAATCGGCGAAAGACTCCCCGCAGTGTCACCAACAATGTTACGCAGTACGTTGCTCTGTGCAGGAGATTGGGACCCAACGAGAATCCCGTCGTAGAAGCCAACGAAAGCGATCAGTTGAGGTTGGGGCGAAGCATATTGAAAATGAGTTTGGACGGTACGTCTTGTTCTTGCTGAGCGTGGCCAAGTGGACCGAACGCGTATATGGTGCCGTCGTCCGAGCCAATAAACACCAACCCGGCGGCCACTACTGGTGAAGCGTATTGGAAATCGGTGCCCGTCGTGTAACTCCACAGAAGAGCGCCGGTATTGGCGTTGATCGCGTCCACGCTACCGTAGTAAGCAGAGCCGATATAAATCACGCCATTCGCCGCCATGGATGGTTGCTGCAAAATCGCGATAACGCTCATTGACCCGCGTCAACGCAGCCAGCCGAAACCGAGGTGGGGCTATGTAGCGATGCTGGAAGCCGCTTGGCGCTACGCCACGGTTGGGACATGGCGAATCCTCCGGGCCATACAGGGCTACAATGGCCAGGCATGATATACACAGACTTCTTTCAATACGACTGCTGTCACATCGAGTGCAGGATTGATTCTGAAACGCAACGGCCATTTTGATTTCATAAGCCCTACTCCGCTCATCGTCCGGCAGTGCCAAGATGCCAAAGGCATCAGCGTCGTTTGTAAGGTAACTCGATTCCAAGAGCGGGGTGGCCTCTGGGTTGATGTTCATCGCTGTATCGACACGGCGTAGCGGGGAATCCGAGACTGTCAGCTTGCTTCCCACTGAACTCGCACTTCGATTTGATCGTCAGAGTTTTGATCTCATGGATGATTTCAAGTCGTCTCATCCGTCGCGCCCTGAAGCCTGCCCGGTTAATTTCGTCCTCGGGAGCGGTCTTCTCTCCCGCTCGATCCCACAACTCGATTGCTTGCAGTTCCGCCTTCAGCACCTCTAGGTTCTCATCGCGCACATTTATTCTCCCAATACGCATCGGGCGCTTGACGTTGATGTTTTTTTACACATGAGTCTATCGGTTCCAGCAAGCAGCAGTTTTCCCGGATCAAGTGCAGTGCGGGATTGGGTCGGACAAATTGGAAACCATGGCGAAATGCTTTCCTGTTGCAAACCGTGGCGCGGACCTTCACGGGCCCGATGCGCAACTTGGGGTCCAACTCTACGGTCTCCCCAACCGGCAGTTCACGAGGCAGGGTGGCCGAGAGTCCACGTTCACTTATGTCGAGGGTTTTACCCGAAACATAGCCCAGCGAAGGGGAGTGAATCATCATGTCAACGTACACCCTAAACCTCAGATCTTTGCGAGTCTCGCGCAGGGTATCCAGCCTTGGAATTCCAGTCGGCTCTTCTCCACATTTTCGGTCGGGCTTTGACATGGGGGCACTCTCCTAAAACAGTCGCAATGCAGAAGCCCCCTCAGTTTTCTGCACCAAGCAGTATTTTCCCCGATCTTAAAGTTTCGTATTGCGCACTCAGCGAGCCGGGCCCGGCGATGGAGATGCTTGGTGGAAAATTGTTTTGCTTCTTTCCGGATTTCGTCTAGATATTGTGCGTCGACTACTCTTTCTCCATCGCGGGAGGAAACGGAAATGGGAAGTGCGAGGGCGATGTGCAATTCTCAAAGAGTGTAATGGCCTTCCATGAGAAGGCCGGTCCGCGTCAAGTAGATTTTGATTTGTTTTTGATTTGCCATTCCTAAAATTTCCCTTTCCTTCCTGACGGGAGGGTGTGCAGAGCGGCCCGGAGCGGTCAAGGGCGCGTTCTTTGCGGCGTAGCGAACCCTTGACGGCGAGGACCGATCTGTCACCATTCCGTCAGGAAGGAAAGGGAGCAGTCGCACGGTATTTTTAGTCTTTGCTCTGTTCATGCTCCGCGCCCCAACCAACCCTGTCGCCACCCTTCCATCCGCACTCTTAGTGAGCGGTTTATTCGCTCGGTGCAAGTTGGGTGTTCTCGTTTCAGCCGGTGCTGCCACCTGTTAGTCGACCTCTCCTTCCATCTCGCGATGGAAGTTGGGCCAGGCCATTAACGCAGTCACCGGAACTCGGCGCGGGGCGCGGTGCTTCCGATCCGTGAATCAGAAACTTATGCAGCCGCCGGCAATAGCACTTGTCTGCTGTTGCGCAGCGGTTCGTAAGCCTCTCCGCTCACCCACAAGCGATGCAGCAACACCGCCAGCTTTCGTGCGGTCGCGATCACCGCTCGTTTCTTCCCATTCTTCCCGCCACGCTCGGCCAGCTTCAGCCCCCAGCGCCGCAGATCGCTGTCCGCTCCGAACGGTCCCAGAATGTGGTGCGCTCCCTGCACCAGCAGCGTTCTTAAATATGGATCGCCTTCCTTGCTGATGTGCAGCTGCGGTTCACTCTGTCCCGAGTTTCGCCGCCCCGGCTGCAACCCCACATAGCAGCCCACGTCGCGGCTCTTGCGGAAACGTTGCGCATCCTCCAGCGTCAGGATGTAGGTCAGCGCGATCAGCGTCCCCACTCCCTTCACCTGTTCCAGCCGCGCGACTTGCGGATAACTTTCCTTGGCGATCTTCGCGATCTGTTGGTTGTATTCGTAAATCCGCTGGCTCAGCGATTCGATGGCTCCGAGCAACGGTTCCAGCGCCGCTTGCAGTTCCGGACTCAGTTGGCGGGCTGTCTCCACATTCAGGTTACGCGGGCTGCAGCCGCGCAGCCGCTCTCCGTAGGACTTCGTCAGTCCCCGCGCCGTGTTGATCAACGACGTCCGCACCCGCACCAGTCCAGCCCGCGCTCGGATCACCATCAGATGCGCCTGCGCCTGCGCACTGCGATGCTGCACCGGCGACAACAACTGCGGGTCGATCCGCGCCAACCGCGCCAGAGTGCGGGCGTCGAAGCGATCATCTTTCCGCCGACTCTCCCCGATCAAACGCACGTTGCGCGCATGGGCCACGATCACTTCGTGTCCCAACTCACTCAACACTCGACTGACCCACGGCGAATGCATCCCGGTCTCCAGCGCGATCCGGCTCCGCGGCATTTTCCCGAACACTTCTTTCATCGCTTTCGGAGTCGTGCCCAGCTTCTGTTCCAGCCGCACTTCGCCTGCTTCATCCAACACGCAATACCAGCTCGATCGATCCCCCAGGTCCAAACCAATGGTCAGTTTCTGCTCGCGAAAATTCTTGATCTGCTTTGCCGCTACAGTGCTAATCTTCTTCATTGCCGGTCTCCTTTATCTCTTGCGCCTTCGAGCGCGTCGATAACTTGGGAGCGTATCGCATCCCGCCGGAGACCGGCCTTCTCATCCCATCTGTGGCTGTTGAAAAACTCCATTTCCCTCAAAATAACGAAAACTTGGGAGATAGAAATCGAGAACGTCGTTTGTAGGGCTTCCTGACGCAATGTTTTTTCTGCGGATTTCTCCGAGGGGAGTTTTTCAACAGCCACGCCTGATTACGTCAATAATCCAGCCAAGGGTACTTGGCACCCTCCAACAAAACCCTAGCGCAGAATGCAAAAAGCCGCCCCGAAAGGCGGCTTTCGTACTCTTATCCTGCGTTGCGACTACATCGTAACCGTGAAATCCGTTTTGCTCTTGGCCGATCCCCCCTTGGTTGTGATTACGATCTTTCCAGTCTTCGCCCCTGTCGGGACGTAGGCCGTTACCTGGCTGTCTGAGTTCACCGTGACGTTCGTCGCCTTCACGCCACCAAACGTGACTTTCGTGGTCTGGGTGAGGCCGGTTCCGGTCAGCACGACCGGTGTTCCCACCGGACCGCTGGTAGGGCTGAAACTCGGGAAGGTCGGCGTGACACGAAATTTTGCGTTGCTGGACAATCTAGTCGAGCCGGTGGTGACCGTAACCGATCCAGTCAGCGCACCAACGGGGACTGTGGCGGTGATGAAAGTCGCGCTGCCCAGCTTGATGGACGTGGCCTGCACCCCGCCGAATGCCACTACAGAGGTTGTCTTAAAGCCTTGGCCGAGAATGCCGATCTTGGCTCCCTCCTTGTCCGAAGTGGACACCAAACCCGCGAAAGGCACCTTGCCGATGTTTAGGCTGTACAACACGCCACAGCCACCACCGTTGCAGGTGCTGAGGTCGCCGCCGTTATAGGTAGTGCCATACAAAATACCATTCGTGTTCTGTCTCAAAGGGGACGCCGGAAACGCGCCCGTGGCGTTATCAAAATTGTAGACAACGGAATAGGTTCCAGATGTCGTGATGCTGTAAATCGTCCCAAATTGGGTAGAGCCGTTTAGGTTGGCGACCCCGTAGAGCTTACCATCGCTTGCTTGTACCAGGCTGGAGCTAGGATTCGCTCCATCGCTATGTCCGTTGAGGTTGTAGAGCACAGAATAAGTGCCGCCTGGGGTGATTTTGAAGACTATTCCGTTGGCGGCTGTGCCACCGTACTGTGTGGTGCCATAGAAGTTTCCGTCACTAGCCTGGATCAGGCCGTAATAAGCGAGCTTTCCGTCGGGTGGGGTCCCAAAACTATGGAGCACGGTCACGGCGCCTGCTGGGGTCATTTTGAAGATGACGCCAAGGTTGTTCGTCCCCCCTCCAATCGTGTCCCCATAAAAATTTCCATCCGTGCCTTGTACTAAAGGCGCATAGACATTCTGGCCGTCGGGACCAGTGAATGTATGAATCGCGGTAAACACTCCGCCGGAGGTGACGGTGTACACAGTACTTTCGGCGTTGTTCCCGCCGTAGGAATTAACTGTTGTCGTACCATAGAAGACCCCGTCCGCGGCCTGGATCGGTGCCGAATAAGGATTGCACCCATCGCCGTTACCCATGAAACTGTGAAGTATGGTCTGTACACCTGCCGGCGTCACCTTATACACCTGTCCACCGTCGGACTCTCCGCATAAGAAAGTACCGCCATTCTGATTTGTGCCATAGAAGTTCCCATCCGTACCCAGCGTCACACCACCCGCAGGGTAATAGTTAATCGTGTTCACGATAGTCGCCACCCCCGAGGGCGTGAACTTAAAAAGCGTACCGTCGTCGCTCACGCCCCCTAGAACGTCCGTGGTGTACAAGTTGCCATCGCGCCCCTGCGCGATGGCTTCATCATTCGGATTTGATATCCCTGGAGCGCCAGGATTTTCGTATAGCACTTTGTAGGTTTGAGCCTGAGCAGGGATTGCCGCCCCTGAGAGGGTGAGTACAGCCATCGCGGCCACAAATGCCGCGAACATGCGAAAGCGTCTATCTTGTTGCCGGGCGTAATTCATAAAGCCTCCTGAGAGTGCAAGAATCGTTAGGTGTTTCCACGATCAGTCTCGAATTTCATCCCACAGCTCGACGAAGATCCGCTCATTCCCTGTTTCCAACTTTCCCGACGTATGCCGATCAGCGTGGCGCGGTCACGGTTGTGTCCCCGCCTCCGTCTCTCGGCATGGCGTTGCTACCGTTCGGTGGCAGCAGAATCGCGCCAAGGATCAGGGCAAATACCGTCATGCCCAGCACCACAAGGGACCTTATGACCGGATTGCTACGAACCAAGCGCACTTGAGCTCAAACCTCCTGGGTCACTGATTGAAAAAAGGTTGCGCACCGAAGTGCGCCACTGACGGAAACGCGGCTCTGCATGCCTTGTCTCGACTGCCCTAGTTTGCGCCTGAACTGGCGTTAGGAGTGAGATCAAGGACAACAAGGTCAATGCGCATAGCCCAGCGAATACGTGTTTCATTGCTTGCCTTCGATTGGATTTTGAATTTCCATAAATCCCTTGGAATCAAACTCCCCGCGCGCGCGCGAGCCAGCCGAGTCCTCAGCTCCCGAACCGCGCACTTTGCCGGTTTCTGTCCCTGTTTTCAGATCCTCAATCCGATGTATACTGACGCGTCCCCCCTCCCCGGACAAGGGACAGAACCGGGCACAACCGGGCATAACCGGACATTTCATCTATCTGGCCTTCTGGCGAGACTCATGGGACAACCCTCACCAAGTAACTCCGAGCGTCGCCTGGATTCCTGGAAAGAGATCGCCGCTTTCTTCGGACGGGACGAGAGGACCGTCCGGCGCTGGGAAACGGAACGCGAACTTCCCGTGCACCGCGTGCCGGGCGGTGGCCGCAGTAGTGTCTTCGCCTACAGCAACGAACTGGCAGATTGGCTGAAGGGGCGAACCCAAGAACTCAATGCCGACGCCCCGGCATTCGGACAAGCTGAAGATCATCAGGTGGAATTCGCAGGAGCGGACACCGTGCAGCCGTTCCCGCCTGCGCGAACATCGGTCCCGACAGTAGTAATGAAGAGTTCGTCGCCGTCCCGGCTCGCCGTGTGGCTGATTCCCCTGGTTCTCGCTGTCGGACTGATCGTCTTTCTCTGGATTGGGCACAGCACGTCGCGCTTCAGAGCTCTCGCTGACCGTCACCCATCGAGTGCGGAAGGCCAGGATTTCTACCACGGCCCCGAATCCATCGCCGTGCTCCCCTTCACCAACGAACGTGGAGATGCCAACATTGACTATCTCAGCGACGGCATCACCGAGTCGTTGATAGGTAATCTCGCCCATGTACCCCATCTCAAGGTGAGGTCCCGCGACTCGGTGTTTCGCTACAAAGGAAAGAATGTTGAGGTGCGGACGGTCGGCAACAATCTAGGGGTATCGGTCGTGGTGAGCGGGCGGGTGATGCTGCAGGGTGACACCATCGAAATAAGCGCAGAGCTTACCGATGTTCGGGACAACACCGAAATCTGGGGGCACCGCTACACGGGCAAGAGCGCCAACATCATCTCGTTACAGCAGCAAATCGCGGGCGACATTGCCGGAAAGTTGCGTTCTACGCTCAGCCCCGCAGATGAGCAGCAGGTCACCAATCAGGGTACACGCGATGCTAAGGCCTATTCTTTGTATTTAAAGGGGCGCTATGCGTGGAACAAGCGGACGCGCGCAACCCTGGAGACGGCCATCTCCTATTTCAATCAAGCGATCGCCGAAGACCCCGAATATGCTCTGGCGTATTCAGGGCTTGCCGATGCCTATTCCTCACTGCCTTTCTTTTGGGGCAATCCGAGCGAAGACTATGCGAAGTCGAATGCTGCTGCCCGCAAGGCCCTGGAGTTGGACCCGACCCTGGCTCATCCCCATGCCGTTCTGGGCAGCAACGAAATGGGGTATGACTGGGATCTCGCCGGAGGAGAGGCTGAGTTCAAGAAGGCAATTGAGATCGACCCCAACGATGCTACGGCCCACCAGTGGTACGCCGAAAATATTGGCACTCTCGGGGGTAGGGAGCAGGAGGCGCTGGCGGAAATCAATCGTGCTCATCAATTGGACCCGCTGTCACCCATCATCACCCGGGTGATTGGAAGTATTCGGGTTTCGGCACGACAGTACGACGAGGCGATTTCCGTCTGCAAAGAACTGGAGAATGAGAATCCGACATTCGCTACAGCGCACGACTGCCTGGCCTACGCGTATTGGGGGAAGCACATGTACCCTCAGGTCATTGAGGAATGGAAGGCCTATGGACAACTCAGCGGTAATTCGGACGAGTCTGAGCTCGCGGCTGCGCTGGAGCAAGGTTTTCGTTCCGCAGGATGGAGGGGCTCCCTCACCCAGGTCATTGAAACCCTGCAAACCCGACGTAAGACCAAGTACTCTTCTCCGTTGTCGATTGCCCGCTTCTACGCCGACTTGGGAGACAAGGACCAGGCTTTCCAATGGCTCGACACCGCTTATCAGGAACACGATTGGCTGCTAATGGGTTTGAACACTTACTTCCAACTCGACCCTCTGCGCTCTGATCCCCGGTTCACCGAACTCGTGCGCAAAGTCGGTCTGCCGCAGTAGCCAAGCTCGAATCGGCGATTCAAGCTTCTCTCCCTCTCTGTGGAGAAGACGCCGTCCGCCACGCTGGTCGAGGTGAGGCCGCAGGAATTGCTCTTCGGGAGTCGAGACGTATTAATTAAGACATGAATGAGTGCGTCATGTCAGTGAATGCGGTCCCCTTGATGTGCGGTGATCGCCAAGAGCCACAACTGTTGAAATATCGCGATTACACTCATTTGATTTGCCGGGGCACCATTTTGTCCGCCCGTGACTTGTAGCCCTGAAGCCAACGCAGAAATTCGTCGTAGGAATTGCGCCTTACCGTTCTGCCGCGAAGCAATTTCCGGACGAAAAACCGCGGGAATCCACTTTCGCGGGTGCATTTCTTGATACCAATCTTCTCTATATCGTTCTTTACTTCTTCAGTAGCGACAACCTTCTTGGCTCTTCCGTATTCGGTGGTCTTGAACTCCAAAACGCTAGTATCGTCGCCTTCTTCCCATTTGCGATCGGTCTCTTTTCCTATATAGCGAAGCTCACCCACAACAATGTCGGCACGCTTGAGCACTCCTTTCGTGTCACTCATGCATGGCGTCCCATCGGGCGCGAGACTCTTGGCTTCAGGATGTTCCTGGTATTCGATGAGACGGTGTCGGAATTGCCAAGGAAGAACTACGTTCTGTGGAGGATTCTTTTCCTTGTTGGGGTTCACCATTCTGTACTTCTTGCCGCCATAAATATTGATGCATTCCAGGTCAAACCAGCGCTTTTGTTTCGAAGAAAACGCAGTCACGAGCATGACCTTTTGGTCTTTTCGCTTATCAAATGCATATCCTTCTGCGTTCTGCAAAGGCCCACACAGCGTCCGCGCGGGAAGTCTCACACCGATGTGTCAGAAGTGAGCAATAGCGACCGAAAAAATGTGGGATCCGTCCAACCTGTGATACGAAGATCCGGAGCTCCAGGTCATCTGGACCACGAATCTTGTTTTTGATTTTCCTATTGATGGACGTATGGCGTCCTTCGCTATTGCAGCTTTGCGTACTCCGCCTTGGCTTGCTTCAAAATGGGGACTGCGGGGTCGGCATCTTTCCAGAGGGTGAGGAAATCTTTGTAGGCGGCCACGGCGCGGACGCGGGCGGCATCGGCATCGGGTCCCTGTGCCGTTCTTACCTGCAAGGCGTTGGCGCGGGCAACTCCCAAATGCGCCAACGCTCCCGTCCAACAATTCCAGACGATCCCGCTGTGGTCAAGAATTTTCTGAAACTCGGCGGCGGCGGCGCTGCCTTGTCCGGTTGCCAGGTATAAGTTCCCGCGTACATACATCGGATAGAGACAGGAAGTATTGTTGACGAACGCAATGTTCCCCAACTCAATGGGAGGAGCAGCTTGCGGGGCGCTCAGGGCAGAGGCCGGGTTTTTTGTATCAAGCGCCAACTGCGCATGAATCGCAGGCAGCCAAAGTGACTGAATCTGCGTGTTCAGCCGGAGGCGTTTCCCCAAATCTTGCGCCACAGAATCGGCCGTCGCCGTCTCGTTCGCCATGGCAAAGGCAAGTGCCGCTTCGGCTTGGGCCCCCGGACTTGTGGGGGCAAGCTTCAAAGCCTCTGCCGCTGATTGCCGGGCTTCGGTGGCGTTGCCATAAGCCGCTTGTTCGAGAGCAGCATTCGCCTGCCATATCGCTCCGTTTTCTTTGCTGTCCGCTCGCACGGCGGAGTCCACAGCACGCCTGGTCAGTTCCTGCGCCTTGCGCAGATGACCCCGATACGCCTCGGTGTCGGATGCGAGCGCCAGTCCAAAGTTCGCATATTCTGGCTCGCTTGCAAACCACCGTTGCTGCTCCGCCATCGCGGCGGAGTCCGACCCTAGAAAGGCAAGAGCATAAAGATCATTGTGCAATATGTAATCGTCGATTCTTCGCGCTTGTGCTTCCCGAATGATCTGTCGTGCTTCGTCGAAGCGTTGCAAGGCGAGGCTGTAGTTGGCGAGACCGTCATACAAATACACTCGATCCGGACCAAGACGCACGGCTTGCTTAATCATCTCCGCGGCTTTTTCATACTCCCCCTGCCAGCCGAAAACCTGCCCCAAATTGCCGTAGCAGTCCGATTCCCGTGGGTAGCTCTCGATCATCGCTTGAAACGTTTGGGCCGCTTTGTCTAGTTCTCCGGTGACGCTCGAATAGTAGTTAGCAGTGATGGTCAGCTTTTCCCACTCGCTGGCACGTTCCCGCAGCTGAAATGCCTTGGTCAGGTACTCGCTAGACCGCCCTACCTCGCCGAGGGCGGAATAGTTGTAGCCCACTAAGAGATAGCCCATGGCAAAATTTGGATCAAGCTCGATGGCACGTTGAAAAGTAGGCAGGGCCGCGGCGGGGCCTTTCTCTCTAAAAGTCCTGTTCCCAACACTAAAGGCTTTAAGAGCGTCGAGCGAAGATGTGGTGGCCTGAGATAGCGGAACATCAAACTTCTGCACCGTCGCCAGGGATTCGCCCAGTTCGCCGCGCAGACTGGATGCCGCTTCGCCCAGCGCGTCCAACACTTTCTCCTTGGACGCTGCTGTCACCTGCTCCTGCGCTAGCACATCTCCGTTCTGACAATTCACCGCCTTCAATCCCAGCACATATTCGCTGCCCAAACTGGCAATCGACCCAGCAATGTATGCCTTGCTGCCCGCACGCTGGCAAAGCTCGCGAACTGTCTCGGGCGTGAGTTTCGCGTTGGCCGGACGGGTCATCTGCTGCAATGTCTTGGCGACTTGGCTGTCCTGGAGCACATTCAGGAAGGGCGACTGCCGCAGGGAAACGCTCAGCGCTGTCTTCAGCGTGTCGTCGAATATCCCATCGCCCGTCTTGTTGTCGAAGTCAAGAAGGAGGACGATGGTGTCTTTTTCGGTCAGGCGATTGCTCTGCTGACGCGACCGATAGTAAAGCCCGCCCGCTACAAGCAAGGCGACGAGGAGGACTGGGACCGCAATCTTCCAGAGCTTTCCGGGTCGCACCGCGGGACCTCCGGGCATGGCCGCCGGTCCCGAACTCGCCGCCGCACTCTGTCCGCCATCGGCGTCCCGATTTAATCGCTTCAGATCCGCCCCAAGCTCGGCTGCGGACTGCCAGCGAACATCGCGGTCTTTTTCCAACGCCTTGTTGATGATCTCTTCAAGTCTGGGCGGAAGTGCAGGATTCAACTCTCGCGCTGGGACGGGTGCACGATGCAGAACGGCTTCGTGCAGATCAGCCACCGTGTCCCCACGGAAGGCACGCCGGCCCGTTGCCATCTCATAGATGACCAGCCCAAAGGAAAACAAGTCGGTGCGGGCATCCACTTTCTCGCCCCGCGCCTGCTCCGGCGACATGTAAGGCACCGTGCCCATCGCCACGCCGGTCAGCGAGAGGCTCAGATCAGGCGACGGCGCGCGTGTAGCTTCCTGCGAACATGTTTCCTGAGATCCTGTTTCTTGGGATCGCAGGATTTCGGGATTGCCTGCATCCATGAGTTTCGCCAAACCGAAGTCCAGAATCTTGGCCTCATCCCGATTGGTAATGAAGATATTCGCCGGCTTGATGTCCCGGTGGATAATGCCTTTTTCGTGAGCCGCGGCCAGACCGTCGGCGATCTGAATCGCCAGCTTCGACAATTCCGGCGTCTGAAACGGCCCTGCCCTCGCGCTTATCCGCTCCCGCAGGGTTTGCCCTTCCAACAATGACATGACGATGAAGGGCCTGCCTTCGTGCTCCCCGAATTCATGAACGGTGCAGATATTGGGATGGTCGAGCACGGATGCGGCCCGCGCTTCGCGCTCAAAGCGCGCCAGAGCTCTCGCGTCCCTGCCAATCTCCTCTGGCAGGAACTTCAAGGCTACCCGACGCCCCAGCTTCAGGTCTTCCGCCTTGTAGACCACGCCCATGCCTCCCCCACCCAGCACCTCCAGCACGCGGTAATGAGAGACTTTCTTGCCGATCAGACTCGCGGCAAGCGGTTCCGGCGCCCGCGGCGCATCGACCGGGAGTGATGGGCTCTCGTCCACTTTCTCGACCGGCACCATCAGCCGATAGCCTCGCCGTGCCACCGTTTCGACGTATTTCGGATCCTCGGCCGAATCTCCGAACGCCTGGCGCAACTTGTTGACTGCCGTGTGAATGCTGTGGTCGAACTCCACCACAGTGTCGTTGGGCCAAAGCTTCTTCTGAATTTCCTCACGAGTGACCAGACCACCCGAACGTTCCACCAACATCAGCAGTATCCGGAAGGGTTGTTCTTGAAGACGGCGAACCCTCCCATCTGTGTCACGGAGTTCGCCCGCCTTCAGATCGAACTCAAAGGCACCGACTCGCACCCGGTTTGGGAGGGCGGTTTCCACTGGGGACCATCCTGTGTGGGGAGTTTATCACTGGTCTGGCCTGTTAACAGCCTTTCCATGGTGTTCGTTTTTGCGAACGGAGTCCGCTGAGGGAGTTCGGGTTTTGCGGCTAAATCTCCTTCGTTACAGTCAGTTAGCCGGACGAGTCCCAGTTGAGGGCCAAGTGAGCGCTGGTGCATTGCGTTTCACGCCGGCTCAATGCAAAGTCCACGCATTCCCAAACCGGGGAACAAAGACCAAAACCTTTCAAGGAGAAGCGAAAATGAAAAACCCTAAGTTCCAAACCGTTCAACCCTTTCAGAAAAATGTTATGGATGCGGTCGCATACAGGGTCAAGGAAATGTCGATGAAGAATCGTATCCTCGGAATCGTGATAGCCGTGTGCTTTGCATGCTGTGCTTTCGCGCAAGATTCCGCTCCCGCCCACGCCTTGCGGACGTTTAACAAAAACCTTCCGCCCACAACCAACTGCAATGGCACGCCCTGCGACATCAATTACCACGGCGGAATTGTGTTTGAGGACGCGCCCACCGTTTACATCATCTACTACGGTGACTGGAGAGCCGGAGACAAAAGCATCATCGACTACTATTTCGAACACCTGAGTGGTACCAGTCAGGAGAAAATCAACACCACGTACAGTGATAACACGAACAGATTCATCACCGGTACGCTGAAACACTCGACGAAAAACGACTACCACGACAATTATTCGTTGGGAAAGAGCATCCGCGACGCTCAGATTCAAGAGATCGTTGCCAACGCCATCAAAAACAAGCACCTGCCCGCTGACCCCAACGGAATCTATTTCGTCCTGACTTACAAGGACGTGCTTGATCCCGATGGCTTCTGCATCCCCACCGGATTCTGCGGATACCACGGCCCGTCCCAGTCAATCGTGAGTGGCGATATTATCAAATACGCAATGGTTGGGGATCCAGACCAATGCCGATCGCTCTGCGACGCCAGCCAGGTAATCGGTGACAAGGGTACTCCCAACAACAACCACGCGGCCGACGGGACTGTGAACATCATGTGGCACGAGTTCTCGGAGTCTTCCAGCGATCCGAAGATCAGCCTGGACACGGCTTGGTCAGGCAACTTCTGCGGTGAGTCGGGGGATTGCTGCGCCTGGCTGTTCGGCACTCTTAAACTCGGATCGAACGGGGCCCACTACACCAACACGATTGGGTCGAAGAACTTCCTCACCCAAGAGATGTTGCAACTGAAGACAACGAGTCGGTCAGGAAACGTACCCGCAGAGTGCGAGAACGTATACCTGAAATAGCATAGACCATAATCCTCCGGTCAGCGACCGGGGAAAAAGGGAATGTGGCATAAGCTAGACACGCTGTTAACGGGCCTCTAGAAGCCCCGCCCCTCTCGCGAAGAACGCGAGAAGGACGGGGCATCAGCCTTATTTGTTGACTTCCAGGTCGAGATCTTTTTAGGGTGGAGTTCAAATCCCAAAGCAAGAGAACAGTCCACCAACATGACATTCGGGAAAACGTCCGAACGAACAGTCAGGCTTGAAAAGAGTGGCTGCCACATTCACATTGAGATCAATGCTTGGCCATTTCTTTGGACAACTTGGTGCATGGATCTGGTTTGGCGTTTTACATCTGGCCCACGTGGTATGAAACGCAGAAACAAAAAGCCCCAGACTCCAGGTAGAGCGCGTTAGTTCACCGGAAGGACTGCGGGCTATCGCAAATGCGCTTCGTATTTTACAAGTGTTGCGGACGGGGTTGGAAAAACATATTTCATGAAATCCTGAAACATTGGAGAATGGTTTATCACGCAGGAAGACGCCCAAACAGAACTGGCATGATTTGAGTGCAGCCTCCCGACCCCCGGACCGTCAGGCGGTTCTTGTTCGTGCGGATACAGACGAACGGCATGTCCCGCGACTACAATAAACCATGAAGGGAACAGAGTTTTTTCATTGCAGTTGTTGTGACGTGGAGTGTCGGATTGATTTCGAAGCAGAGTCGGGAACTTTCGCACGCTCTGCTCCGCTCATCATTCGGCATTTCACGGATGGCGAACAAATCTCCATCGTCGGCAAGGTAACTGGGTTTCAGGAAAGACGAGGTGGCGTTTGGGTAAATGTTCAGCGTTGGATTTACGCGGCGTAGCGACGCAAAGAATCTCCAAATGGTTTTATGATCTAGTTCCTCGTCACTAAACGTGACTACGGTATTCACTGTATTGCCCGTTCCGGACGGTCGCGCTATTTTCATCATGCACGGTTCGCGGGCGGTCATGGGTTAGTGTCGACGGCACGTCATCTTATTCGCCGCGTGACATTCGGACCCTCACGACCGCTTGGCTTCCACATCCTAGATCGCACGTTAAGGCCGGATAGGGAGTCCGGCCTACTCTTTGACTTTGTTCAGGTGAACCGTCCGACATCTCTTCCAAGGTTAGTTTTTCCGGTTCTTCGTGCCAACCCTCTGCAGACTTCTCCCATCTATTAACACGCCGCTTCGCCCAAAGGGGCGTGTCTTGCCATGTCGTAATAGGAAAGAGCTTCGAGCCGAACTCGTCAACCTCGTTGAGAAGCAAATCGAAATGCTCGCAAAGGAGAGCTGCGATGGCCTCACCGAGGCGGAGTTGCGTGAATACGATGATCGAAGAAAGCGGATCGACGAGTTGTATAACGTACTTGAACGCCTACATTTCGCCGCCTAAGAAGAAGTTCATACGGGTGGCTGCATCGTTAGAGGGGTTGTCTCGCGTTTCTCACGAAGGGCTCCGGAAAGGCACAACAACCTCAACAAGTGTGCCCGGATTCGCATTCTTCAGTCGGACTTCTCCGCTAAATTCTTTGATTCGTTGGCGCATGCCTCCAATACCGACGCCGAGGCTACCCGGACTAAATTCAGCAACCTCAGACTCCACCCCCTTGCCGTCGTCCTGCACCGTTATGGCTAACTGGCTGTCTCGTTGGACAAGGGCTACCCAAACCCGTTGTGCTTTCGCGTGCCGGAGAACATTGGTTAGACACTCCTGAATGACGCGAAAAGCGGCGGTCTCTAGGTCCGACGCAAGTCGAGGGAAGTCGCTGGGCTGTAGATCGAGGGAACCTTAATTAGGCTTCGGCGATTTCTTTGAAAGTTCGCCCTCGAACTGACTTTCAACTTCTTCACGACTAAGCGCGTCTTTTGCATCGGTCAACACGATGGAATAAACAATTTTGTTGTGCTCAACCTGAGCGGTGATAAATACCCAGTCGTCCTGCAGTTCTTGGTTGGTGAATTTCACTCTTCTGCCATCGGCAACCGTTTTAATCCACTCGTGCCCAGTATTATCGCTTCGACCCATGGACGACTCCATCCGCTGCCGCGTGGTCTTCGCTTGGGGAGAAGTACGCATTTCACTGCGGCGGGCATGTTGTTGCCAGAGACTTCGCGGTAGATGCGCTCGATAGGAGTTTCGCGGCGAGGCTTAGGAGGCATACAACCCTCACAAGCGGACAGGGGAATAGTACGCCAAAACATAGAATGTCGCGACCTGCTTCAGTCTGAGTTTGCGCGTGGCCGCTTCGTTGCGGGCTCGCCTCGGACTTGACTGTCGCGCAGCCTACACACCGAAACTCTCCAAGAGCCTTCGAGGCCTTCGATTTCGGAGCTCCAAAACGGCGGTACACGTAAGCCCGGCGCACCCGTACCAGTCTGCGCCACGAAATCCAGATCCTTCCACATCAGCGTGATCCCGTGATCCGTTGGAAATCGGGAAGTTTCGGAATCTGCCAACTTCCGAGTAGCCCGTCACTCGGGAAGCGAGATTCACCCACGCAAGCGCCGCCTCTGGATTGCGTTCCCCACCCAGCAAACGGAGC